>Ga0247771_1000002_pt1 | contig 275992 bp, 268 predicted proteins | sample UWRJL197509C6_FD_179948 | JGI IMG/M metagenome (GOLD analysis project Ga0247771, IMG submission 179948) | Plant litter microbial communities from Arlington Agricultural Research Station in Wisconsin, United States - UWRJ-L197-509C-6 | ecosystem: Environmental > Terrestrial > Plant litter >... | reverse complement strand
CCCGTCCGGGGTGAACCCGCCGGTGAAGTCCACCGAGAACGTGCGCAACGCGGTGCCCCGCAACGCCTTCTGCCCCAACGCGACCAGCACGCTCGAGTCGAGCCCGCCGGACAGCAGGGCCCCCAGCGGCACGTCCGCGCGCACGTGCCGCGCGGTGATGTCGACCAGCAGGTCGCGCGTCCTGGCGGCGGTGGTCGGCCCGTCGTCGGTGTGCGGCCTGGCCTCCAACGCCCAGTAGCGGTGTTCCCGGATGCCCGAGCCGTCCACGACCAGGACGTGCCCCGGCGGCAGCTCCCGCACGTCGCGGTAGAGGCTGCCGCCGGGTGTTCGGACCGAGGCGAGGAAGTCGCGCAGCCCGCGCTCGTCGACCGCGGGCTCCACCAGACCGCTCGCGAACAGGGCCTTCGGCTCGGACGCGAACACCACCCCGGACCCGACCCCGCTGTAGCACAACGGCTTCACGCCCAACCGGTCGCGGACCAGCAGGAGTCTGCGGCGCACGGCGTCCCACACCGCGAACGCGTACATCCCGTTGAGCCGCTCGGCCGCGCCGATCCCCCACTCCTGGCAGGCGTGCAGCACGACCTCGGTGTCCGTGCCGGTGCGGAACTTGTGCCCCAGCAGCTCCAGCTCGAACCGCAGGTCGACGTGGTTGAACACCTCGCCGCTGTAGGAGAGCACGACCAGCGGCTCGTCGCCGTCGTCGCCGATCACCATCGGCTGGTGGCCCCGCGCGGGGTCCATCACGGCGAGCCTGCGGTGCCCGAGGATCGCGTGCGCCCCGACGAACAGCCCCTCGCCGTCCGGTCCGCGCGCCGCGAGCGCGTCCGTCATCCGCCGCACCGCCCGGCCGCCGCCGGTCAACGGGTCGATCGGATCGACCCAGCCCGCGATTCCACACATGGGTAACTCCTCGGAGGACAGCCGTCGGAACCGCAGTCACTCTGGGAACTCGACCGGCTACGCGGAGTGTAGGGTCGCACCACGCCAACCGGCTACGACGTTCACTCCATTGTGGTCGTCCACAGTGGAATTAATCACGGGGAAGTCTGATGAGCCAACCGATCGCCGTCATCGGCATGGGGTGCCGTTTTCCCGGCGCCCGAACACCCGACGAGCTGTGGGACCTGCTGGTCGACCGCCGCGACCCGGTCGTGGAGCGGCCACCGGCCCACCGCTTCGACCCCGTTCCCCGGCACGACCCCCGCGGCCGTCCGGTCGGCCTCGCGGGCGGCTACCTGGACCCCGAGCACTTCGACCCCGACCTCTACGGCCTCACCGACCGCGAGGCCGCGGCGGTGGACCCCCAGCACCGGGTCCTGCTCGCCACGGCGCGGGACGCCCTGGCGGACGCGGGCCTCACGGGGTTGGAGGGCAGCGACACGGGCGTGTTCATGGGCCAGAGCACCGGCGAGCACTGGGACGGCCACGTCGGCGACGTCGACCTGTACTCCATCGCGGGTGCGGCCGCCCGCAGCATGGCGTCCGGCCGGATCAACCACGCCTGGGACCTGCGCGGCCCGTCCGCCACCGTCGACGCCGCCTGCTCCTCCGGCTCCCTCGCCGTCCACCTGGCCTGCCAGAGCCTCCGCACCGGCGAGTGCGACACCGCGCTCGCGGGCGGCGTCAGCCTCGTCCTCGGCACCGACCACACGGTCGGCTACTCCGCGGCGGGCATGCTCTCCCCCACCGGCCGCTGCCACTTCGCCGACGAGGGGGCCGACGGCTTCGTCCGCAGCGACGGCGCCGCCACCCTCGTCCTGAAACGCCTGGACCAGGCCGTCTCCGACGGCGACGCCGTCCACGCCGTCATCCTCGGCAGCGCGCAGGCGGGCAAGGGCCGCACCGCGAAATCCGTCATCGCCCCCTCCGTCGAGGGCTACCTCAAGGTCATCACCAGGGCCTGCGCCACCGCGGGCCTCACCCCGTCCGCCCTCGGCTACGTCGAGGCCCACGGCAACGCCGCCCCGGCGGGAGACACCATCGAGCTGCAGGCGATCGGCACGGCCATCGGCACCCACCGCCCCACGGACCAGCCGTGCCTGGTGGGCTCGATCAAGTCCACCCTCGGCCACCCCGAAGCCGCGGGCGGCCTGGCGGGGATCGTCAAAACCGCACTCACCCTCCGCCACCGCACCCTCCTGACAGGCCCACGCCCGACCACCAGGACCAGCGCGGTCGACTGGCAGGGCCTCAACATCACCCCCGTCGAAACCCACCTCACCTGGCCGTACGACGGCCCGGCCTACGCGGGCGTCAACACCTACGGCCTGTCGGGCACGTTCGTGCACGTCGTCCTGGGCGAACCGCCGGTGTCCGAAAACCTGTCCCTGCTTCACCACTACGGGGAGTTCTCGTTCACCAATGACTTTCAGGCAACGTCCGTGCGAGCGTGGACAAGTCCTGATCGGTGAGTGGCCGATGATGAGCCAACGCGTTGCGCATATCGCGCAAGCACCGGATCAAGGTCGCGTCCTTCGGCGCCAAGCGAACACGTCCCGTCCTCACAGCCCATTCCATCGAGGTCAGCTCGATGAATATCCGTTTGTCCTGATTCAGCCCGGGACGACCGTCCACCTTGGGCTCACGATCAAGCTCGGCGAGCACCGCCATGCTTGCCCGAGCCACGACCTTCTTCTCCAGTTGAGCACGGTACCCATCGATCAACGGCATCAAGGCACGGTGTTGTCCCCTCCACACAAGTGCGTCCAAGTCGACTTCGAACGGGAGAACTCCGTTCACCACGGGGCTGACCCGGATCTGGCCATCCCAGATGTCCACCAGCCCGCACGCCCAAGCCGAGCGAAGTTCTCCAATCGGCCGCTCACCCCCTTTGCGCCACTCCCGCATCCCGCTTGGCAGCACGTCATCACCGTCGTAGGCGAGATGCGCGATCCGTTCGGCCAGCGTGGCGACTCGGCCGTCCCAGGACGAGGCGAGGTAGTCGGCGAGGACCAGATCCGGCCCCGCTACCTCGGCCATGACCTCGCACGTCACGAGTTCGACCATCAGGTCGGCGGGTCCCATCGACACGCGCTCACGTCGTCTGGGCCGGGCAGCAGAGATCACGACAGCTGTGTCCAAACGTCCGCACGTACCCCACCACCAGTGCAACCGCGTGGTGGTCGGATCGACGCGGTCGAACGCACCGCCCGGCAGATCCCGCTCCCGCACGGCGACGAGCAGCCTAGGGCCCTCCCCTGGGGGAAGACCCTTCTCCTTGATCGTCGCGCTGAACCTCGCGAGGAACGACGCGACATCTGCTGGGTTTCCCTCTTCCCAGCCGCACAGCACCACCACTCTTCCCCTCGCCCACCCCGCGGACAACAATGTCCCGAAGGACCCGTCATCGGATTCCTCGCTCAGCGCGAACAAACGCTCGGCGATCGATGGCGACTCTTCTTCCACCGTCGGCGGCACCTGCGGTTGGCCGGAGACACCCATGTCCAACAGCGTCAGGGTGCCGTGCGCCCAAGAAGGTAAGTCCGTCGCGGGCGTCCTTTGCACCACGGGTGGACGCTCGGCCCGCCATCGCGGGCGGCTCAGCGGCTTCGGCGGTGCAGGGATGACGAAGCCGTCGGTGCGCTCAGCCAACTCAGCGAGCAGTTCACGCGCGACGCCACGCTCCACGAGATCATCCGTGACGATCCAGACGCAGCTGAAGCCGTCGCTCAAATCCGCTATGACGTGATCGACCAGTCTGCGAGGTCCCGGCAGCGAGCCGATCTCCCAGCCCGTGTCCCTCACCTCCCGACTCGAAGTGTGGCCAAGCAGCGGTGAACCACGGTGTCCAAAGCCACACCCTCGCCGCTCTCGTCGAGCACACCCAATTCGGCCAGCCGCACGAGGAGGTCGTTGGTGTAGGCGATGTCGAGCTCGAGAGCCGCGGCGACATCAGCCGGGGAGACCTGGTCACCCGGATCGAAGTAGTCGGCCCAGCCTGCGATCCTGTCCTGGAGTACTTTGTCGAGTCCAGCCGTCCGGAGTAGGTTCGACGCCCAGTCCTGATCGCGCTGCGGCTCAAGAACCCGCTCCAACGCCTGCGCCTGCGGCGTCCCCCTCGTCAAGACCATCCCGATCGCGAACTCGACGAGTTCCGGCCAACCACCGGTCGCGTCCATGAGCCGAGTCCTCGCCAACAGCACGTCGAACGGGCATTCCGGCCAACTCCGGAGACTGCCTGCCGTCCACCTCGACGGCCGAACCGTCTCGACACCCAGCGATTCCGCAACGAGGACCGCGATTTCCGGGTCTACCAACAACACGGACGCGGGCCGTTCCCTGGCCAAGCGCAGACCGACCCTCTTCGCGTCGACCAGCGTCTTGCCACGGAGGTCGGCCACGAGCACGGTCGGCTTGATCCGCCGCGCGGCGCTGGTCACGGCCTTGGCCAACTCCGCCTCGACCGCGTAGACCTCAACCCTGCTACCGCGCATCTCGGCGTAGTCCTTGATCGCGTCCGGCACGCGGTCGACACCAAGGGCGACGGTTCCCGAAACCACCGACACCGCGTCCGGAGCTGTCAACGCCGAGAGCTGTCCGTCGGTCAAGGGGCTTCTGCGGTCCAGCCCGTCCGCGTTCACCAACAGCCTTCTGGCATCCCGCGGGTTGTACTCGTACGGTAGGTCGAAGTCCGTCTCCGCGAGTTCCCGCTCCAGGTCGGACTTGGTACCCAGCATGTTGACCACGTTGGGACTGCGGACGGCATAGCGACTTTGGCCCGACAACCGGATGAGCAGGCCGAGCCCCACCATCTCGTCCAGGCAGATGCTCACCTGAGACGCGGTCAAGTCGTCGAACCCCGCGGGCCACCGTTGCCGCGCCAAGCCGAGGAGCTCATCGGGGCCATAGTCGGCTCCGAACGAGTCGTTCAGGCTCAGCAATGCGATCACTAGTGTCAGGACGCGGTACCGGTCCTCCAAGTTGATCGTGATGCGCAACCTCTCGGCGATCCGAGCACGCACCCGATCACTCGCCGCCACCGCCTCGACGTCGCTCTCCCGGATCGGCACAGGAAGCGCCTTCATCTGGGACACCCGGCTGTGCAGCGTCAACACCAGCTCGTGGCAGAAGATCTGGATGAGGCTGGCCTGGAAGTTGGTGGCCGACAGCACTCTCCAGACCAGTTCCGGCCGTTCGAATCGATAGCCGAGGGCGGCGAGCGGTGCGACGACGAGCCGTCTCGCGGCCGCCGCGTCCAACGGACCCACGAGGATGTCGGGGCCGCCGTGCGCAAGAGGCACGTTCGACAGGTGTCCGAACCGCTGAACCTGGTGCAGACCGGCAAAGACGACCTTGAACCTGCGCTCGGTGGACTCCATGAGTTCCTTGAGCCGCAGCACGTTCGGAAAGTGGGCCGCCCCACCGAGCGAGTTCACACCGCGGGAGTCCGCGGTGAGGAACGCGTCAGCCTCATCCGCCAAGAGCAACAACCTCCTGCTGGGGTTGTGGTTCAGCCACTCCTTCACCTGCTTCACCACGACTTCGGCGGGAGCGTCCTTGGAGACCTTGGACGTCAACACCGAACGATCCTTCAACTCGACCACGAGCTCACGCCAGATCCGCGACGCAGGCTCGGCCTCACCGATGCCCCGTCCCTTGAGGTCGATGTACACGGCGTGCCGGAACTCATCGACGTTGTACGTCGCCTCAACCCTGCGCAGCAACGCGGACTTGCCGAGCTGACGACCGCCGTAGATGAACAACCCGCCGTTCGGGTCGACCACCTCGGCCATCTCCTTGTCCCGCCCGACGAAGACCTCCGGTGGAACCAAGCCTGCCACGAATGGCGTGTAGGGGTTCAGCGCGGTCCAGGGCAAGGTCACCCTCTGCGTCGCCCGCCACGATCCCGGCGCGGTCGCGGCGACCCACCCGATGACGGCCGGGTCCACCACCAACGCCTGGACCTGGCTGTTGATCGCCTGGCCTGCCACGGCCCGCCTGACGTTCAGGTCCATCGTGTGCAGGTACAGCACGATGTTGGCTCGCCCGGTGTCCTCCGGTCCCAGCACGTCGAGCACCGACCTGCCGCGCTGCTCCTCGGTCAGAACAGTCACCGTGTAGTCCGTCGCGGCCGACCCGAGTGCGGAGACGTACGACTGGTCACTCGTGGAACCGTGCACTCTGAACTTGCGGAATCCCTTGCGATCTCCGGGGTTGAACTCGCTCGGTCGGTTCGACGACAAGATTCCCAGCATTCGGAGGATGTCTCGAAGGGGGGTCGCGAGCTGACCGCTCGTCCGCAGTCGGGAGTCGGTCAGAGTCCTCCACGCGTCCACACCCGCACTCGCGAGTTCGGTCAGCTCGTCACCGTCGGCGACGAGCTCGGCCCACGCCCTGGCATTGCTCATCGGGCCCGCCGCGCCCGCGGCGACGCCCCTGGAGACGACGTCGGAGAAGACCTTGACGTCCTGCGCTTTCGGCTCGGTGTGCTCGGGGAGCGATTTACCCGCACGAACGAAGGCCAGGAACTCCGCGGCGGTGACCGTGTCACCGTCCTCGAGCAGGGCGACAACGCGTGCCTTGTCTCGGTCCTCGGTGGCCAGCGTGGCCAGTTCGCGACGCAACTCGTCGATACGCCGACCTTGCTTGACCTTCAGGTCGTCCACCAACTCGGCAAGCTTCTTCGTAGCCTCGTCGTAGGCTTCGTCGGTGACTGTCGTCAAGGCTTCGATGCGGCCCGCCGTGACGGTCTCCTCGTCCGGATCGAGCAGGTTCTGCGTACGGATTCGGGCGAACAGGTCCCGCGCCTTGCCGAACGAGGCCCGGTACCGCTTCGCCCATCGCGCGGCTTCCACGTCGACCAGATCAACAGGATTCATCGAACCGCGCGTTTCGGGCCAGGCACCCGCTTCAGCGAGCTCGATTACCCTGCGCGCCCGACGGAGATCGCCTCGACCGCTGTACGCGGAGACGACTTCGCCCAAGTCGACGGGCTCGATCAAATCCGCCAAGACCGCCGACGTCCTGGGGTCCTCCGGATCCGGACGCCCGGCGGCATCTCTCGGCAGGTGTGGCAGCGCCAACAGCACGTCCACGTTGGGCTCCACGATTCCGGTCAGAGTGCCGGCCGCGGCCCCTGACTCCGCTTCCCCCGCCTCGGCGAACGCACTGGGGTCCCGCAGCCAACCGCGGAACAACGCCATGGCGGCACCTGTCATCCCGTGCGGGGGGTCCACCGACTCGACGTCGGCGAGCGCCCGTGAGAGCCCCGCGCTGACCGCGCGGTCGTCGGCCTCCGCGATCGTGAGTCTACGACTCACGACATCGGCCTCGCGAACGATCGCGTGCACTTCGTCGATCGCCCGCAGGAGGGCCCGAAGCGCTGTGGCGACAATGGGCTCCCGCGCCTGTTTCGGCTTGCGCATCGCGGCGTCCGCCAACTCGATCATCGTCTGCGCGGCGTCCGGCGCGCTCAGCACGTCCAGAGCAGCTCCGACCGCGACTCCGTCACCGGTGCCCTCCGACCAGGCGATCACCGCGTGCAATGCGGACGACAGCGGCTGGTCCGTCAACATCAGCCGCTGCAGGACCCTGGTTGCACGCTGGTAGCTGTTCTTCCGTCTCGGCAGTTCCTCTGCCAGGTTCTTGGCCCGCCGTCCGAGCTCGACCTTGGCTTCGCTCACGTCGTCTTCCGGAGGAAGAACACCGACTCCGTAGTCCACCCGGAAACTTCGGCGCACCGCGGTGATCGAAGCATCGACGAGTGCGGCCCACTCTGTGGGAAGCGTCAGTTCGGGCTGCAACTGGGCGAGCAGGGAGTGACCCCAACCGGCGATCAGGCCTGCTCGTAGGATCGCGGTCGTCGCGACCACCGCGGCATCCATGTCGCCGGTCAACATCTGGGCGTCCAAGTCGAGAGCGGCCAGAATCGCGGTGGCATCGGAGTTGTTGTGAACGGTGTACGCGGCGGCGGCGAATCGGAGAACAGCGGCGCGGCGATCGGGTTCGCCCGACATCGCGGTGACCCAGTACGCCTCTGCGATCCTCCCCTCGCAGGTCAACCGCACCGCGAGGGGAGGATCTCCCTCCTCCCAAGGGAATCCGTGCGCCAAGTCGTCTTCCACGAACGTCCGGGCGGCAACGTGAGGTGAATCCGGCTCGGTAGCGCCGGACGGCAAATCCTCCGCGATCACGGACACCGGAGCCTCGGACGTGATCCTGTGCTCCTCCACCACGACCTCGTCAGGTTCGACGACGTCAACATCGGTCTCGATGGACTCCGCAAGAGATTCGTCCGCCTCCGAGTGCTCGAGTTCGGGCAGTGGCACTGGCACGGACGCCTGATCTGGGCTGGCGACATCAGCGACGACAGGTCCCAGTTCGGCTCGCTGGCCCTTCATCGCCTCCAAAGCCACGGTCAACGAGCTGCGCACGGCCTCCGGGGCCGATTCCACCATCGCCTCGAGCTCGGCGATCTGCCGTTCGACGTCACGAATCTTCTCGTTGGCGACTTCCTGCTCCCGCAGCGCCGAAGCACGGGCGATCCGATGTTCGTCGATTCCCTCCGCCAAGCCGTCGAAACCGGTCGACGACGACACCTGGGTGAGGTGTGCGACGGATTCCACAAGACTGCCGCGGCGTCGGGAATACTCAATGAGCAGGGCGTCGATTTCAACGGACGGCGGGAGACCGCTCTCGACGTCTTCAGCCACCGTGCGCAGCGCCGACGCGACCTCTGTCGCGAATCGACGCATCTCACCGAGTTGAACATCGACCTCGTCCGGATTGAGGATTCCGGGGTCCTCGGGGTCCACAGAACCCGCCCTCTCCACACCATGGTCGTTTTCTCTGGCAAGTTCTGGATCCGCCGCTGACCACCGGCACGCGGGAACACTTGTCGCGTGGGCCTCAGTGATGGCCTTTTTCAGCTCGGCCTCGTGCTCGACAGCGAGAACACTCGCGGGAGCACGCCCCAACAGCAGGGCGTACAAGATGAACTGACCGTACGGTCGCCCCAATTCGGTCAGCATCTCGACGAGGTCTCCGATGCCAGGGTCGCCGACGACCTTCGGGTCGAACTCGTAGTGCTTGATCAGGTAATGCGACGCCATCTCGAGCGCGCCGGACGCGAGGTGGGTGAGCTGATGGGTGGCCACCTTGGTGATCGCCACTCGAACCGATCTGACATCTCTGGGAGCAGTTCGCCGAGGCCACGCCGATGAGGCGGGCAGACGCCCCGCGGCGCGCAGTTCGTCGCTCACCGACAGCAGGACCGCGAGGTCCGCGTCGCTGAGCGAGATAAGCCACTTGCGAAACTCGCGAAGTACACCCGTCACAGACCGAAGTCTTACCGCACCTCGACAGCACCTCGTTGGAGTGAATCGCGTGTCGCATCGAGTGAACTCTTTCTCACCCGACTGGAGTAAGCCCAATAGCCAAAGTAAATCGAGACTCCCCCGTGTCGATTAATCCTGAACCACTCCAACAGGAAACCACGGATCCACACCGAAGCACTTCGACTCAAGCCGCAAAAATAGTATTCGAATCCAATTATTTCGATGACATCCGATCGCCTCGACAACGCCGAAATGTCCACAGAGGACTCTTCCTGCTACCGCGACGACCGCCCGAGGTCAAGGCTTCGACCACGATTCAGCCGGACAAAACCTGTCCTGCAAATAACCATTGGCACGCTTGACCCGTCGACGGACCCGCCGACACGATCGAGGGAGCGCTCTCTTCTTCCCCTGCAACGAGATGCGTCCGGAGGTCTGACGATGGCGTCGTCCAAGCCGTGGCTCCTGGTCCTGCTGCTGGCCCTGTTCTCCTCGATGACAACGGTTGCGGCGAGAGCGCAACCGGCGGATCGGTGGGTGGTGTCGGCGGGTGCCGTGTCGGCCGCTGTCGTGCTCGACGGGAGTGGGGCGCTGTCGGTGGCCGTGTCGCGGAGCGGGCGGACGGTGTTGGCCGCCGGGGCGGTGGGGTTGCGGACCGCTGGGGCGGATTTGACGCGGGGGCTGCGGTTCGTCGGTCGGACCGATCGGGTGGTGAATGAGCAGTACACGATGACCACTGGGAAGCGGCGGGTGCGTGCTGTCAGCGGGAACGAGGCGCGGTTGGCGTTCGCGACCGCCGGTGGGGCGCGGATCGATCTGGTGGTGCGGGCCGCGCCCGACGGGGTGGCGTACCGGTACGTGGTGCCAGGGCCGGTGACCGTGACCGGGGAGGCGTCCGCGTTCAGCTTGCCCACCGGTGCGGCTGCCTGGTTGTTGCCGTACAACGCGTGGTACGAGGCCAGTCGGGTGCGCGGGACCGCGGGTGGCCTTGCCGCCGGGGACTACGGGAACCCGTCGTTGTTCCAGGTGGGCGAGGACTTCGCGGTGCTGACGGAGTCCGATGTGGACGGGCGGTATCCGGGGTCGAAACTGCGGCACGCCAGTGGTTCCGGGACGTACCAGGTGGTGTTGGCCGACGAGCAGGTGACGTCCTCCGGTGAACTGCGGACGCCGTGGCGGACGGCGATCGTCGGGGACCTGGCGACCGTGACGGGGTCCACGCTGGTGGACGACCTGGCGCCGCCGTCGAGGGTGTCGGACACGTCGTGGATCAAGCCGGGCAAGGTGGCGTGGTCGTGGTTGAGCGAGCACTCCAGCCCGTCGGACTTCGCACGGCAGAAGGACTACGTGGACTTCGCGGCGCGCAACGGGTGGCCGTACGTGCTGGTGGACGAGGGCTGGTCGGCGGACTGGGTGCCGGAGTTGACGCGGTACGCGCGGTCCAAGGGCGTCGACGTGCTGCTGTGGCTGCACTGGAGCGCGTTGGACACGGCCGCCGAGCGGGACACCGTGCTGCCGCGGATCCGGGATTGGGGCGTGAAGGGCGTGAAGCTGGACTTCATGGAGTCCGACTCGCGCGAGCGGTACCAGTGGTACGACGCGGTGCTGGCGAAGACGGCGGAGCTGCACCTGATGGTGAACTTCCACGGCTCCACGATCCCGCACGGCTTGGCGCGGACGTGGCCGCAGGTCATGAGCATGGAGGCCGTGCGGGGAGCGGAGAACAGCCCCGCGGCGGCGAACAACCCGGTGCAGGCGTTCACCCGCAACGTGGTCGGCTCGATGGACTACACGCCGGTGTCGCTCGACGTCGGCACGAGGGAGGCCACGGTCGCGCACGAGGTGGCGCTGCCGGTGGTCTACGAGTCGGGCTGGACGCACTTCGCCGACAAGCCGGAGGCCTACCAGGCGCGGCCGAGGGCGTTGCGGTTCCTCGACCAGGTGCCGACGGTGTGGGACGAGACCAGGCTGGTCGGCGGCACGCCCGACACCGGCGCGGTCCTGGCGCGGCGGGACGGCGACCGGTGGTTCGTCGGCGCGATCTCGGTCGGCGACGCCCGCACGGTCTCCGCGCCGCTGTCGTTCCTCGGCTCGGGCGACTGGCTCGTGGAGGTGGTCCGCGACGACCCGGCCGCCGCCCGCGGGGACGTGCTGAGGGACAGCCGGGTGCTCACCAGCGCGGGCACCCTCTCGGTCGCGGTGCCGCGCAACGGCGGGTTCGCCGCGGTCCTGTGCCCGAACGAGTCCGGGCGCACCACGTGCGACCGGCCGATCCGCCAGGTGCCCACGACCTCCCTCACCGTCACGCCCGCGCAGGAGTTCGACGCCGCCAAGGGCACGACGTTCGACGTCACGGGGACGTTCACCAACACGAGTTCCAGCGCCCTCACCGATCCCTCGCTCACCGCCGCCGCCCCGACCGGCTGGACGGTCACCGGGCTGCCGGTCCGGCGGGGCATGCTCGCCCCCGGCGAGTCCATGACCGGCCGCTGGACGCTGCGCGTCGGCGACGCGAGCCCGACCGGGTACGTGGACGTGCCGGTGTTCGCCGAGTTCGACACCACGCGGACGCACGTGGAGAAGGCGGTGCGCGTCTTCGTGCCGCCCGCGGTGCCGTCCGGGACGGCCTACCTGAGCGACCTGCCGTTCATCGGCGAGAGCAACGGCTGGGGCCCGGTCGAGCGCGACCGCTCCAACGGCGAGAGCGCGGGCGGTGACGGGGCCGCGCTGCGGGTCGGCGGGGTCGCCTACGCCAAGGGGATCGGCGCGCACGCCGACTCGAACGTGTCCGTGTACACCGGTCGCCGCTGCTCGACGTTCGCCGCGGGCATCGGGCTGGACGACGAGACGACCGAGACCGGGTCGGTGGTGTTCCAGGTGGTCGGCGACGGCCGGGTGCTCTTCGACAGCGGGGTCGTGCGGGCCAAGGGCGCGGCACGGGCGGTGTCCGTGGACGTCACCGGTGTGCGGCTGCTGGCCCTGCGCGTCACCGACGGCGGCGACGGCAAGAACTTCGACCACGCCGACTGGACCGAGGCGAGGGTGACGTGCGCCTGATCGCGGTTCTGGCGGCGACCGCCGCGCTGGTCACCGTGCCGCCCGCCAACGCGGCGACCACGGTCTACGAGGCCGAGCGCGCCACGCGGACCCAAGCAGTGGTGGAGTCGAACCACGCCGGGTTCACCGGGTCGGGGTTCGTGAACCTCGACAACGTCAAGGGCAGCGCCGTCGAGTTCACCGTGACCGCGGCCGTGGCGGGCGAGCACCGGCTGGTGCTCCGCTACGCCAACGGGACGGCGGTCGACCGGCCGATGGAGGTCAACGGCGTCGCCACGTCGTTCCCCGGCACCGGGGCGTGGACGACGTGGGCGACCCGGACCGTCACCGCGCGGCTGGTCAAGGGCGTCAACGCGGTGCGCCTGGTCTCCACGTCCGCGGACGGCGGGCCGAACCTGGACTCGCTGGTGGTCGACAACGGGATCGTCGCGCCGACGCCGGGCGACTGGTCGACGGCGGTCGTGGACGCCACGATCGCCCGGCGGCCAGCGACGTCGCTCGGGCTGGGCTACACCGACGCGCTGTTCCTCTACGGGACGCACCTGGTGCACGAGCGGACCGGCGACCCGCGCTACCTGGCGTACCTGAAGGCGTGGGGCGACGCGAAGGTCAAGCCGGACGGCAGCACCGGCAGCTCCTACGACAACCTCGACAGCATGCTCGTCGGGAACGTCTTCCTGGTGCTGGCAAGGGAGACCGGCGAGGCCAGGTACACCCTCGCCGCGACCCGGATCCGGCAGCGGCTGGCGACCTACCCCCGCACGTCCGACGGCGGGTTCCTGCACAACACCGCGTTCACCGGGCAGCTCTGGGCCGACGGGGCGTTCATGGCGCAGCCGTTCGTGGCCCGCTACGGCGCTCAGGTCGGTGACGGGGCGTGGGCGTTCGACGAGGCCACGCGGCAGCTCATCACCTACTTCGGGCACCTGCGGTCGCCGGACGGGATGCTGCTGCACGCCTACGACGAGACGCGGAGGCAGAGCTGGGCCGACCCGGTGACGGGCACGTCGCCGGAGGTGTGGTGCCGGGCCGTCGGGTGGTTCGGGATGGCGACCGTGGACGTGCTCGACGTGCTGCCCGCGACCCACCCGAACCGGGCGGCGCTGGTCGACGTCGTGCGGTCCCTGGCCGACGGGTTCCGGCGCTGGCAGGACCCGGTCAGCGGCCGGTGGTTCCAGCTGCCGACCAAGCCGGGGCTCGCCGGGAACTGGACCGAGACGTCGTGTTCGAGCATGTACACGTTCGTCCTCTCACGGGCCGTCGCACGCGGGTACCTCGACGCGTCCTACGAGCCGACGGCGGCGAAGGGCTACCAGGGCGTGCTGGCGAGGACGTCCGTCGGGTCGGACGGGCGGGCGCAGATCTCGGAGATCGTGGTCGGGACGAACGTGGGGAACGAGCGCTACTACCTCGACCGGCCGCGCGAGGTGAACGACTTCCACGGCGTCGGGGCGTTCCTCGTCATGAACGAGGAACTCGCCCACGGCAGACCGATCGGTTAGTCGGAATCAACGTGAAAGCGGGTCGCGTATCGCCTGGCGTCCACATTTCGGAATACAGGCAACCCCAATCGGGGAATCCCACATCACCGCAGGTGGGAATAGGTATAGGAGAACCTGGACACCCCCTGCCGAACCCCTAATACCCCTAAAGTTGGTCGCGTTTAGATCACGGAAGGCATCCTGGAGGAACGCCGTACGTCTTGTGGGTAGAGAACAGCTCGCTGCTCCTCGCCCGGAAGGACGGATCCCATGATCGACGACCCTCACGCGTACCAGCACCGTGAAGGCGACGCTCACCAGTGGCTGTGCCGCTTCGGCATCGACGACCGCCACTGCGTCACCGGGACCACGACCAAGACCGCGATCACCGAGCGCGGCGGCGAGGGGCGCGCGACCTCCGGGTCGCTGGCGTCGCTGAGCTGGAACACGACCGACCCGTACGCCATCACGCTGCTCGTGCACGACGACGAGACCGGCGAGGCGACGGAGTGGGTGTTCGCCCGCGAACTGCTGGTCGACGGCGGCGGCATCGGCGACGTGCGGGTGCGGCACGGGCTGGTGACCAGCCTGGAGCTGGACGCTCCCGCCGGGTCCGACCGCCCCGACCTCACGCTGCGGCTGTCGGTCACCTGGGTCGAGCACTTCCTGCGCTACACGCAGGAGGTCATGCCCCTCGGCCAGGAGCCGAGCCTCGTCGACGTCGGCGAACTGGAGTGGACGACCGAGCTGGAGTGGCTGGTCGACGGCCGCGCCGACCTCTGATCCGAACGGCACGACCGGTCGCCCTGGGCCGGACCACGACCAGGGCACGTCACTCCGGGTGTACAGCCCCCGGAGCGAGTCCCGCGGCCCGCTCGGCCGCGGTGCACGGCTCGGCCAGGTTGGCCGCCGCCCACCGCGCCAGCTGGTCGAACACCGGCAGCAGGCGCCGGGCCTCGTCGGTGAGCTCGTAGCTCACGGCGGGTGGTTTGCCGTCCGTGACGGACCGCCGGACGAGGTTGATCACGGCGAGTTCCGTGAGCCGGTCCGACAGCATCGAGTCGGTGATGCCGTTCACCGCGCGCTTCAGCTCCGCGAAGCCCACCGGACCCCGCGCGCCCATCGTGGCGAGGATGACGCCGTTCCACCTCTTGCCGAGGAAGCCGAACGCGCGCCGCAGCTGCACGTCGCATACCTGCACGTCAGGAGCCTCTTCGACGGCGGTCGCCTCCGGGGGTGTCACGTACGCCATAGTACCGCCCCCCTTGCACCCACCTCGGTACTCGTATATTCATAGTGCCTAGTGAAGCACTAGTCGCTAGTGCTTCACTACCAACTAGGAACTACGAGGAGTCACCATGTCCCTCTTCCGCTTGGACGCGAGCATCCGCGTCGAGGGGTCGCACAGCCGCGAGATCGCCGACGTCGTGGAGCAGGAGTGGCGGACGGCCCACCCGAACGCCGCGGTGACCACCCGGCACATCGGCCTCGACCCGATCCCCGCCACGGCGTGGGCCACGGCCGTGACCGCGCCGTACACCCCGGCCGAGGACCGGACTCCCGAGCAGCGCGAAGCCGTCGCGCTCGCCGCCGAGGCGGCAGACCAGCTGCTCGACGCGGACGCGCTGCTGTTCGCCGTGCCGCTGTACAACTACGGCGTCTCGCAGCACTTCAAGACGTGGCTGGACCTGGTCGTCACCGACCCGCGGCTCGGACCGGGGACCGAGCCCGCGCTCAAGGGCAAGCCCGCCGTGCTCGTCACGGTGCGTGGCGGCGGCTACGGCCCCGGCACGCCGCGCGAGGGCTGGGACCACGCCACCGGCTGGATGCGGCGCTTTCTCGCCGACGTGTGGCAGCTCGACCTCAAGGTCGTCGAGTCGGAACTGACGCTCGCCGACGTGACGCCCGCGATGGAGCCGCTGCGGGGCCTGGCGAAGGACCTGCGCGTCGCCGCCGAGAAGACCGCGCGCGAGCACGGCAAGGACCTCGCGGGGGCGTCACTCACTCGGGTGTAAAAGATTGTTGACACCTCGCCGACCGCGCCCTACGGTCGGACCTGTCAAAGATTTTGGACAGACAGGGGGCGGCCGTGCCGTTCGAGGAGAAGAGCGTGATCGCGACCACGGGCGCGCACGTGGTCGTGTTCGGGGTGTACTTCCTCGTCGTGGCGCGGTGGCTGGCCTCCACCGCGGCCGACCGGATCGTGTACCAGCCGCTGTTGATGTTCACCGTGGTCCCCTTGGTGGTGCTCACGGTGGCGAGCCACGTCGTCATCGCGGCGACCAGACCCAAGGAGGCGGGCGCGCACGACGAGCGCGATGAGCGGATCGCGTTGCGCGGCAGCCGGGTCGGCGCGTACGTGCTGGCGGTGGGGGCGTTCACGGGCATCGCCCTGGCCATGGCAGAGTTCCCCCCGTTCTACATCGCCCACGCGCTGCTGCTGGCCTGGGTGGTCGCGGAGGTCGGCGACGGGGTGAGGAAGATCGTGCTCTACCGGCGGGGGGCCTGACGGTGCCGAAACCCACCCTGGTCACCAACCGGATCAGGGCCCTGCGCTTCGAGGCGGGCGAGATGAGCCAGGGCGTGCTCGCCGACCGCGTCGGCGTGACCAGGCAGACCGTGAACGCCATCGAGCAGGGGAAGTACTCGCCGTCGCTCGAGGTGGCGTTCAAGATCGCGAAGGTGTTCGCCGTGCGGCTGGACGAGGTGTTCCAGTACCCGGACGACTAGTCCGCGGGATTCCCCAAAGCAAAGAGCTATGTGCGCGCGGTCGTCGACCCTGCCTAGCGTCGAGAGGCGAAAGCCGATCAACGCAGGGGGAACGCGATGAGGATTCTCGTGGTGGGCGCGACCGGGAACGTGGGCAGGCACGTGGTCGACCACCTGGTGGTGGCCGGGGTGGACGTGCGGGCGGTGTCCCGGCGACCGGCCGACGCCGGGCTGCCGGTCGAGGTGGTGGCGGGCGACCTGGACCACCCGGAATCGCTGACGGCGGCGCTCGCGGACGTGGACCGGATGTACCTGCTGGCAGCGGGGAACACCCGCCACGTCGTGGACCTCGCCGAGCGGGCCGGGGTGCGGCGGGTCGTGCTGCTCTCCTCGTTGAGCGCCGGGATGGAGGGGTTCCCCGGCGGCGACCACCACCGCGCGGCGGAACTGGCGGTGGAGGACTCGGGTCTGGAGTGGACCCACGTGCGACCGGGCATGTTCCTGACCAACCTCCTGTCGTGGTCCGGCCGGATCCGCGACACCGGGGTGGTGCGCGAGCCCCACGCCGGCGCGCGGCAGGCGCCCGTGCACGAGGAGGACATCGCCGCGGTGGCGGCCACCGCGCTGCTGTTCGACCACCACGTCGGCAAGGCGCTTCCCTTGAGCGGCCCCGAATCCCTCGCGAAACCCGACCTGGTCGCGGCCATCGGCAAGGCGCTCGGCCGACCCCTCCGGTTCGAGCAGGTGTCGCCCGACCAGTGGGACGACATCCCGCCCCGGTACATCGCCGACATCATGCTGAGCATCTGGGCTCGGGCGGAACGCACCCCGGACCCCGTGCTGACGACCGTCCAGGACGTCCTGGGCCGACCGGCGCGCACCGCGGCCGACTGGGCGGCGGACCACGTGGCGGACTTCCGCTGACGACGTCCTAGTCCGACGCCACCGTCACCGGGAGCAGGACGCGGAACACCGCGCCCTGCCCCGGCGCCGTGTCGAGTTCCACGCGGCCACCGTGGGCGGCGACCAGTGCGGACACGATCGCCAAGCCGAGCCCCGACCCGCCGTTCTCCCGGCTGCGGGCGGCGTCGGCGCGGTAGAAGCGCTCGAAGATCCGTTCCCGCTGCTCCGCCGACAGACCGGGGCCCTGGTCGGCCACTTCCAGGCGAGCGGCTGGGACGCCCTCCACGAGGGTCGTGTCGAGCCGGACCTCGACCGCGGTGTCGTCCGGGGTGTGGGTCAGGGCGTTGCCCAGGAGGTTGGCGACCACCTGCCGGAGCCTGGCCTCGTCGCCCAGCACCGACGCCCCGCCCTCGGGCAGGTTGAGGCTGAGGGAGATCGGCCGGGTCGGGGCGATCACCTTGGCGTCGTTCACCGCGTCCACGGCCAGCACCGCCAGGTCCACCGGCGCGCGCTCGACCGGCCGCTGCTGGTCCAACCTGGCCAGCAGCAGCAGGTCCTCCACCAGCAACCCCATCCGCGAGGCCTGGTCCTCGATGCGCCGCACCACGGCGGCCACGTCCTCCGGCGCGGTCACGGCCCCCTGCCGGTACAGCTCGGCGTACCCGCGGATCGACGTCAACGGCGTCCGCAGCTCGTGGCTGGCGTCGGCCACGAACTGCCGCATCCGCTGCTCCGACCCCCGCGCGGCCTCCTCCGACCTCGTCCGGGCCTGGAACGCCTGCTCGATCTGCCCCAGCATCGCGTTGAGCGCCGTGGCCAGCCGCCCGACCTCGCTCCCCGGCTGCCGCACCGGCACCCGCAACGACAGCTCACCCGTCGCGATGACCTCGGCGGTGGCCTCCACCTCCTCCAGCGGCCGCATGCTCCGCCGCACCAGCGCGTACCCCGCGACCGCCATCAGCACCAGCGCGCCGATGCTGATCAGCAGGAACGTCCGGCGCAGGTCGTCGACCGCGTTGTCCACGTCCACCTGGCTGGTCGCGATGACCAGTTCGCCGCCGTCCACCTGCCGGACGACCGCGCGCCACCGGGTCCCGGAGTCCCCCACCGACCCGACCGTCACGTGGTCCCCTGGCGAGACCGAGCCGACCGGCGGCAACTCCGGCCGCTTGCCGGTCACCGGGGCCAGGTCGGTGGTGCTGCCGTCCGGCCGGTGCAGCACGGCCACCTCCTGCTGCCACGGCCCGAAACCGCGGCCGGAGCCGCGTTCGACCAGCGCGCTCATCCGGGTCAGGCGGGCGTCGACCTGCCCGAGCAGGTAGGTCTCCATGACCTTGGACCCGATCAGCCACGTCCCCAGCAGCCCCACGGCGGCCAGCACGACCAGCACGAGCACCAGCTGCGCCCGCAGCGTCAACCGCCCGAGGGCCGCGCGGATCACGTGGAGGGACGGCGCAGCACGTAGCCGAACCCCCGGACGGTGTGGATCAGCCGCGGCTCCGCGTCGTCGACCTTCCGGCGCAGGTAGGAGATGTAGGACTCGACGACGTTCGCCTCGCCGTTGAAGTCGTAGTGCCACACCTGGTCGAGGATCTGGGCCTTGGACAGGACGCGGCCCGCGTTGCGCAGCAGGAAGTGCAGCAGCTTGAACTCCGTCGGCGACAGCTCGATCAGCCTGCCAGCCTTGCGCACCTGGTGGCCGTCCACGTCCAGCTCCAGGTCGGCGCACGTCAGCCAGCCGCTCTGCCGCTGCTCCTGGTCGGGGCGGGTGCGCCGGAGGACGGCGTGGACCCTGGCGATGACCTCCTCCAGGCTGAACGGCTTGGTCACGTAGTCGTCGCCGCCGATGGTCAGGCCGGTGACCTTGTCATCGGCGGCGTCGCGCGCCGTCAGGAACAGGACCGGGACGCTCTGCCCGGCCGCGCGCAGCCAGCGCACGACCTCGAAGCCGTCCCGGTCCGGCAGCATCACGTCCAGCAGCATCAGGTCGGGGCGCTCGCGCTCCACGTGCCGCAGCGCCTCGGCCCCGGTCGCCGCGGTGTCCACCTGGAACCCGGCGAACCGCAGGCTGGCGGCCAGCAGCTCGCGGATGCTCGACTCGTCCTCCACGACGAGCAGCCTGCTGCGAACCGTCGACTCCGCCATCCCGCGATCCTCCCATCAGCCGGTGGTCGGCCGCTGGGTCACCGTCTGCGCGGCGACCGTCCCGTCGTCGCCCGCCGCGCCCTGCACCACGACCTGGTTGCCCGCCGCCAGGTCGGTCAGCGCGCCCTGCTTGGACAGCTCGACCTTCGTGGTGTCCGTCGTGGACACCTTGACGACCTTGCCGTCCTGCGTCTTCACGTACAGCGTCGTGCCGTCCACGTGGTCGACCGTGCCGATGGTGCCCCGACCGAACCCGGTGCCGTTGCCGCCGTTGCCCCGGTTGCCCGGCACGCCGCTGGGCGGGGTCTGGCCGTTCGCGCCGCCCCGGAAGCCGCCGCCCGCGCGCCCGGCGGCCGGTGCGGCGGCGGTCGTGGTGGAGCCGAACGCGGAGTGGGTCCACACCCCTCCGCCGAACGCGGCGAGCACCAGGACGCCGACGCCGAGCCCGAGGGTGACCTTGCTGACGCCGCCCTTGGCCTTGCCCAGCTCGCCCTTGAGGTCGTTGTCCGGCAACGGCTGCGCGAGCACCTGCTCCGGATCGGTCGGTTGCGACACGTCGTCTCCCTTGTCATTCATGGCGCAGCGCCTCGATGGGGCGCAGCGAGGCGGCCCTGCCGGCCGGGTAGCTGCCGAAGAACAGGCCGATGAGCGCGGACACCGCGAACGCGAGCAGCACCGACGACGGCACCACGACCGGTTTGATGCCCGCGATGGTGAACTGGCTGCCGATCACCCCGGCGGCCACGCCGAGCGCGCCGCCGAAGAGGCTCAACATGGTGGCCTCGACGAGGAACTGGCCGAGGATCGTCGACTTCGGCGCGCCGACGGCCTTGCGGATGCCGATCTCCCTGATCCGCTCGGTGACCGTGACCAGCATGATGTTGGTGATGCCGATGCCGCCGACGAGCAGCGAGATCGCCGCGACGGACGCGAGCAGCACGGTGAACGTGTCGGTGGTCGCGGTGCGCGCGGTGAGCAGCTGCTCCTGGCTGAGCATCCGGTAGTCGGCGGTCTGGCCGATGCCGATCCGGTGGCGGCCGTTGAGGATCGTGGTGGCCTGCGCCTGCGCGGCGGGCAGCGCGTCGGCGCTGGTGGCCTGCACGACGATCTGCGACAGGCCGCCGTAGCCGGTGAGGGCGTTCTGCACGGTGCTCAACGGCGACACCGCGAGGTCGTCGCCGTCCTGCAACCCGCTGGAGCCCTTGGCCGCCAGCACGCCGATGACGGTGAACGGGATGTTGTTCACCAGCACCGCGTTGCCGACCGGGTCGGCCGCCGGGAACAGCTGGGACGCCACGGTCGCGCCGAGCACCACGACCTTGCGGCCCTGCGCCACGTCGTCCGCGGTGAACAGGTTCCCGGACGCCACGGTGGAGTTCGTGGTCTCGAAGTACGCCGGGTCGGTGCCGACGAACTGCGACACGCTGTAGCTGGTCGTCCCGACGCTCGCGGTGGCCGCCGTGGAGCTGACCGGGGACGCGGACTTCACGTCCGGGGCCTCGGTCTTGTCCGCGAGGGCCGTCGCGTCGGCGACCGTGAGCGGCTTGGCGGAACTGGCCGCCGCCGGGTTGCCTCCCCCGCCGCGCTGCGGCGAGATCGTCAGGATGTTGGTGCCCAGCCCGGCGATGCTCTGCTGCACCGCGGTGGACGCGCCGTTGCCGACGGCGATCAGCAGGATCACCGAGGCCACGCCGATGAGGATGCCGAGCGTGGTCAGCGTGGACCGCAGCTTGTTGGCCGTGACGCCGCGGACGGCGAACACGCCGATCTCCAGGAGCCTCACACCAGCACCTCCGCCACGGAGCCGTCGACCACGCGGATCGTGCGGGACGCGTGCGCCGCGACCTCGTCCTCGTGGGTGATCAGCACGACCGTGCGGCCGATCGCGTTGAGCCGGTCGAGGATGCCCAGCACCTCGTTGCTGCTCTTGGTGTCCAGGTTGCCGGTCGGCTCGTCGGCCAGCACCATCGCCGGGCTGGTCACCAGCGCGCGGGCGATGGCGACGCGCTGCTGCTGGCCGCCGGACAGCTCGTTCGGCGCGTGGTGCGCCCGGTCGAGCAGGCCGACCAGCTCCAGCGCCGCGTTCGCGCGCTGCCGCCGCTCGGTCCGCCGGACGCCCGCGTAGACCAGCGGGAGTTCCACGTTGGCGAGCGCCGTGGTGCGCGGGATGAGGTTGAACGACTGGAACACGAAACCGATCTTCCGGTTGCGCAGCAAGGAGAGCTGGGACTCGTCGAACTCGGCGGTGTCGATGCCGTCGAGCAGGTAGGAGCCCGACGTGGGCACGTCCAGGCAGCCGAGGATGTTCAGCAGCGTCGACTTGCCGGAACCGGAGGCGCCCATGATCGCCAGGTACTCGCCGCGCCGCACGGTGAGGTTGAGCCCGCGCAGCGCGTGCACGGCGGTGTCGCCCGACCCGTAGGTCTTGCGCAGGTCGCGCACCTCGATGACGGTGTCGTCGCTCATCGGCCCGCGCCGGTGCCCGTGCCGCCGCCACCCACGCGACCGCCGCCCACGCCCGTCCCGGTGCCGGGGAACCCGGTGCCCGTGCCCGCGCGGTTGCCGCCCTGCTGCTGCGTGCCGCCGGTCGCGACCTGCGGCAGGACCACCTGCTCGTTCTCCGTGAGACCGGAGGTGATCTGCACGTACTGGTCGCCGCGCACGCCGACCTCGACGGGCTTGCGCGACTCGGTGCCGTTCTCCATCACGGTCACGGTGCTCGCGGAGCCGATCGTGGACAGCGCGGCCGACGGCACCGCGAGCACGCCGGTCGCCGACGCCACGGTGATCTCGACGCTGGCCGACTGGCCGGGCTTGAGCGTCGCGGGCGGGTTGGTGAGCGCGAGCGTGACGCCGTACTGCACGACGTTGTTGGATGTGGTGGGCAGCAGGTCGATGGCGGTGACCTTCGCCTGCACCGGCTGGCCGGGCAGGGCGTTGACCGTCACGGTCGCGGTCTGGTCGGTCTTGAGCTTGCTGACGTCGCTCTCGGCCACGTTGGCGTGCAGGACGAAGTTCTTCAGGTCCGTGACGACGACGAACCCGGACGGCGTGGAGGCCGCGGCGGTCCCGGTGCCCGTGGACGTCGTGCCGGAGCTGCCGCCGCCGACCTTGTCCCCGACCTTGCCGGTCACCGAGGTGATGGTGCCGTCGCCGGGGGCGGTCAACGTGGTCGCGGCCAACGCCTCGTTCGCCTGGTCCCGCGCCAGCACGGCGGAGTCCAGCGCGGTCTGCTGCTGCGGGGTGTTGGTGCCCCTGGCCTGCGCGTCGGTCAACGTCGTGTACGCCTGGTTGACGTTGTTCTGGGCGATCGTCACCTGCAAGGCCGCCTGCGCCGGGTCCACGGCGGCGAGCTTCTGCCCCTTCGTGACGACGTCGCCGACCTTCACGTCGACCTCGGTCACGGTGCCGCTCGCGGCGAACGACGCGGCGGCCGAGTACCCGCTCTGCACCGCCCCGGCCGCCGTGACGACCTCGGAGACGTCCCTGGTGGAGACCGCCGCGGTCCGCACCGCGGCGGTGGACGACGCCCCGCTGTCGGAGGCGAAGAACACGAGGTACCCGGCGACACCACCACCGACCAGCACCACCACCAGCAACCCGTTGATGACCCACACCCGGCTCAGGCGCCGACGACCGCTTCTCATGGGGACGCATCGTCACGGACCACGCTGTGACGAGTCTGCGAGCCGGCCGGCAGTTTGCTGTGGGTGGGTTCTCAGGCCAGCAGGGCGCTGATGGCCGGGGCGCCCGAGCCCTCCACGGTGCGCAAGAGGAGGCGGGTGTCGGTTTCCACCGAGCCGTAGGCGCGGGGCAGGGCCATGACCAGTTCGTCCAGTTCCACGACGTCGCGGCAGGCCACCGTGAGGGTGTAGTCCCAGCGGCCGGTGACGTGGACGCACTCCAGCACGGCCGGGAGGGTGAGGAGGGCGGCTTCGAGGTCGGCGTGGTCGGGGCCAGGGCGGAGGCGGACGTCGATGTAGGCGCGCAGGGGGCGGCCCAGTGCGGCCAGGTCGACCTCGGCGCGGAAGCCGCTGATCACGCCCGACTCGGTCAGCCTGCGGACGCGTTCGGCCGTCGCCGTGGGGCTGAGGCGGACCCGTGCGGCCAGGTCGCGGAAGCTCAGGCGGCCGTCCCGCACGAGCTCTCCGAGGATAACTTTGTCGATGGCGTCCACGGCTGGATTATGTGTCGCGCACCAGGCTTCCCGCCAGCGGAAACGACGCCAAGCGTGCCTGGATCCGCCGTAGGTTCATCCTCATGAGCGCCTCCACCCCACCCAGTGGCCGGGCCGCGAAGGCCGCGGACTACGTCGCCCGCACCCGGCCGGTCGTCCCGCCCATCTACCAGTCCGCCACGTTCTACCTCGACGACATCGCCTACAAGGACATCCAGGAGGGCGGCGGCCTCACCGAGCACTGGTACAGCCGCTTCGCCAACCCGACCGTGGACGCCGCCGCGGCCGAGATCGCCGAGCTGGAGGGCGCGGAGGCGGCGATGATGACGTCCTCCGGCATGGCCGCCATCGCGACCACGCTGCTGACGCTGCTCCAGGGCGACCGGCGGCGGGTCGTGGCCGCCCGCCAGGTCTACGGCGACACCCGCGACCTGCTGGTGCGCGACCTGCCCGCGCTCGGCATCGCCGTGACGATGGTCGACGCCGTCGACCTGGACGCGTGGGCCGCCGCCATCGCCGAGGCGCCGACCGCCGTGGTCTACGCCGAGGCGCTGTCCAACCCGCAGCTGGACCTGACCGACCTCGCCGCGATCGCCGGGCTGGCCCACGAGGCGGGCGCGAAGCTGGTGGTGGACAGCACGTTCGCGACGCCGTACACGGTCAACCCGCTGGCGGTCGGCGCGGACGTCGTCGTGCACTCGGCGACGAAGTTCCTCAGCGGCCACTCGGACGTGATCGCGGGCGTCGTCGTGAGCGACCGGGAGACGACCACCGAGATCCAGCGCCGGATGATCACGTTCGGCGGCTGCCTCGACCCGCACGCGGCCTACCTGGTGTGGCGGGGGTTGCAGACGTTCGACGTGCGGTTGGCCCGCGCGAGCGAGACCGCGCTGGCGCTGGCTCGGAGACTGGAACAGCACCCCGAGGTCACGGCCGTGCGCTACCCCGGCCTGCCCGGCTACGCCTGGCGGGAGACGGCCGAGAAGCTGATGCGGCCGGGCCGCGGCGGCGCGATGGTGGCGTTCACCGTGCGCGGCGGCAACCCGCGCGCGCTGGCCGTGATGCGGCGGCTGACCATCGCGTCCGAGGCGACCAGCCTCGGCGGGGTGGAAACGCTGGTCAGCGCCCCGTTCAACTCCTCGCACTTCTCGCTGAGCGAGGAGGAGCTGGTGGCCAACCGGATCGAACCGGGGATGCTGCGGTTCTCCTGCGGCGTCGAGGACGCCGAGACGTTGATCACCGACGTGGAACGCGCGCTCGACGGTACCGTCGAGCCCTGACCGCCACCGCCGCCGGAAGGAACCCACCGTGCCCGTCCAGTCCTCTGTGGACACCACGCTCGCCGAGATCGAACGCCGGGTGCTGTGGCTCTCCACCGCGATCGTGCACCACGCCAACCGGGTCCGGCCCTCGGTGTCCGGGTTGAAGGTCGGCGGCCACCAGGCGTCGTCGGCGTCCATCGCGTCGATCATGACGTCGCTGTGGTTCCGCCACCTCGGCCCGGACGACCGCGTGTCGGTGAAGCCGCACGCCTCCCCCGTGCTGCACGCGATCAACTACCTGCTCGGCGAGCTGGACGAGCGGTACCTGACGACGCTGCGCGAGTTCGGCGGGTTGCAGAGCTACCCGAGCCGCGCCAAGGACCCCGACCCGGTGGACTACGCGACCGGGTCCGTCGGGATCGGGGCCACCGCGCCGATCTGGGGCGCGCTGGCCCGCCGGTACCTGGCGAGCCGGGCTCCCGGCGTGGGCACGGGCAGGCAGTACTCGCTGCTGGGTGACGCCGAGCTCGACGAGGGCGCGTGCTGGGAGGCGATCCTGGACCCGCAGATCGCCGAACTCGGCGAGGTCGTGTGGATCGTGGACGTGAACCGGCAGTCGCTGGACCGGGTCGTGCCGAACCTCGTGGCGCACCGGTTGCAGGGCATGTTCACCGCCGCGGGCTGGCAGGTGATCACGCTGAAGTACGGCAGGCTGCTGACGGAGCTGTTCGAGCGGCCCGGCGGCGGCGACCTGCGCGACCGCATCGACACCATGCCGAACCCCGAGTACCAGCGGCTGATCCGGTGCGACGCCGACGAGCTGCGGCGGCGGCTGCCGTCGGGCAGCGAGCCGATCGCGCGGCTGATCGCCGACCTGGACGACGCCACGCTGGTGGCGGCGATCCGCAACCTCGGCGGGCACGACCTGGAGGCGTTGGACGAGGCGTACTCGGCGATCGACGACACCCGCCCGACGGTCGTGCTGGCGTACACGATCAAGGGTCACGGCCTGCCGACCGCGGGCCACCCGCAGAACCACTCCGCGCTGCTCACGGCCGAGCAGTACGCCGAGCTGGCCGACGCGCTCGGCACGGACGTGGACGCGCCGTGGGCGCCGTTCGCGCCGGACAGCGCGGCGGCGATGCTGTGCGCCGAGGCCGCGAAGAGGTTGCGCCGCCAGGACTTCCCGCAGGCCCCGGTGTTCCCCGTGCCGACGGACATCGGCCGCACGCCCGCCGGGACGGGCACCACGCAGCAGGCCCTCGGCCGCACGCTGCTGGACCTGACCAGGGCCGCGCCGGAGGTGGCGGGCCGGGTCGTCACGGTGTGCCCGGACGTCAGCTCCAGCACGAACCTCGGCGGCTGGGTCAACAAGGTCGGGGTGTGGGCGGCGACCGAGCGGCCGGACTGGTTCGCCGACGACGGCGAGACGATCCTGCACTGGCGGGAGAAGCCGACCGGCCAGCACGTCGAACTCGGCATCGCGGAGACGAACCTGGTCGGCCTGATCGGCGAGCTGGGCGCGACCTGGAGCCGCTGGGGCCAGCCGCTGCTGCCCATCGGCGTGCTCTACGACCCGTTCGTGCAGCGGGCGCTGGAGCCGTGGTCGTTCGGCATGTACGCGGGCGGCCAGTCGATCCTGATCGGCACCCCGTCCGGCGTCACGCTCGCACCCGAGGGCGGCGCGCACCAGTCGATCACCACGCCGTCCATCGGCCTGGAGCAGCCGGGGTGCGTGAGCTACGAGCCCGCGTTCGCGATCGACACCGAGTGGACGCTGCTGGCCTCGCTGGCGGCGCTGGGCAAGCCGGACGGGCACTCGGCGTACCTGCGGCTGTCGACCCGGCCGGTGGACCAGACGCTGGCCGCCGTGCCGACCGACCCCGCCGCGCGGGAACGCAGGCGCAAGCAGGTCGTCGCGGGCGCGTACCCGTTGCGGCGGCACGAGAACCCGAAGGTCACCATCGCCACCATGGGCGCCATGGTGCCCGAGGCGCTGGCCGCCGCGGACCGGTTGGCCGAGCAGGGCGTCGGCGCGGACGTCGTCTGCGTCACCAGCCCCGGCCTGCTGTTCGCCGCGAACCAGGCCAGGCTGGGCCGCGCCGAGGGACCGAGCTGGATCCTCGACCAGGTGTTCCCGGCCGACCGCGCCACGCCGCTGGTGACCGTGCTGGACGGCCACCCGCACACGCTGGCGTTCCTGGCCACGATCCGCCGCGTGCCCTCGATCCCGTTGGGCGTCAGCGGGTTCGGCCAGTCCGGCGACCTCGCCGACGTCTACCGGTACCACGGCATCGACACGGACAGCGTGGTCGCCGCGGCGCTGGACCTGCTGCACTGACCCCGTGTCCCGCGCGGCGGTTCAGTCCGCCGCGCGGGACACCGGCGGTGCCATCAACGCCTCCACGTCCAGTCGTCCCCCGGCGGCCTCGAACTCGGCTCGCACGGCCTGGCGCAGGTCCGGGTCGGTGAGGAAGTCGAGCGCCGTGCGCGCGAGCGCCAGCGCGCCGTCCACGACCACGGCGTCCGCCCGCGCCGACTCGGCGTGGGCGGCGAACTCGGCCGTGTGCAGGACGGTCCCCTCCGGCGCGATGGCGACCATCGGGTGGATGGACGGCACGCGCAGGCTCACGTTGCCGAGATCCGTCGAGCCGAGCAGCGTGCCGCCCGCGCCCGGCGGGACGCCGAGGTACGCGCCGAACCTGTTGGCCAGCGCGGAGTTGCTCCGCACCGGCAGGCACGGCGGCACCTGGTCCCAGCGGGCGTCCAGACGGGTCTCGGTGATCAGCGCCGCGCCTTCGAGGACCGCGTGCACGCGGCGGCTCAACCCGACCAGCCGCGTCACGTCCGGCGAGCGCAGCAGGAACCGGGCACTCGCCCGCAGCGGCACGACGTTCGCCGCCTGCCCGCCGTCGGTGATGATCCCGTGCACACGGTCGTTCGGCGACATGTGCTGCCGCAGCATGGCGATCCCCTGGTACGCCGCCACGACGGCGTCCAGCGCGTTGCGGCCCGCCTCGGGGAACGCCGACGCGTGCGCGGCGACGCCGTGGTAGGTCACCTCCACGGACCGCAGGCCGAGCGCGGACGCGTCGGCGATCGTCTCCCCCGCGCCGGGGTGCAGCATCAGCACGGCGTCGAGGTCGTCGAACGCGCCCCGCCGCGCCATGACCTCCTTGCCCGAGCCGTTCTCCTCGGCGGGGGTGCCGAGCAGCACAACCGTTCCCTTGGTCTCGCCAACGACCTCGGCGAGACCGAGGAAAGCGCCGACGGCCGTGGCGCAGATGACGTTGTGCCCGCAGCCGTGGCCGATGTCCGGCAGCGCGTCGTACTCGGCGAGCAGGCCCACCCGTGGGCTGCCAGCACCGATCCGGGCTTCCAGCGCGGTCTCCAGCCCGTGGACGCCGACGCGCACCTCGATGCCTTGCGCCGCCAGGGTTTCCACCACCGCCGCCACCGAGAGCCGTTCGGTGAAGCCGATCTCGGCGGCCGTGTGCACCCGGTGGCTCAACGCGACCAGCGCGGGAGCCAGCTCCCGCACACGGGCCGCCACCCGGCCGTGCACTACAGCACCTTCGACAGGAACGCCCTGGTGCGCTCGTGCCGGGGAGCCGTGATCACCTGGCGGGGGTCGCCCTGCTCGACGACGCAGCCCTCGTGCAGGAACACCGCGCTGCTCGCGACCTCCCGCGCGAACCCCATCTCGTGGGTGACGACCACCATCGTCATCCCCGACGCGGCCAGGTCGCGCATCACGTCCAGCACCTCGCCCACGAGTTCCGGGTCCAGCGCGGACGTCGGCTCGTCGAACAGCATCAGCGCGGGCTCCATCGCCAGCGCGCGGGCGATGGCGACGCGCTGCTGCTGCCCGCCGGAGAGCTGGGCCGGGTACTGGTTCTTCCGGTCCACCAGGCCGACCCGGTCCAGCAGCTTGTTCGCCCGCGCCTCGGCGACGGCCCTGGTCTCCCCCTTCACCTTCATCGGGGCCAGCACCACGTTCTCCAGCGCGGTCATGTGCCCGAACAGGTTGAACTGCTGGAACACCATGCCGATCCGGGCCCGCCGCTCGGCCACGACGGTCGGGTGGGCCTCGTGGATGCGGCCGTTCACCACGTCGCCGCCGATGAGCTGCCCGTCCACCAGGATGACCCCGCGGTCGACCCGCTCCAGGTAGTTGACGCAGCGCAGGAACGTGGACTTGCCCGAGCCCGACGCGCCGAGCAGGCACACGACCTCGCCGCGGTGGACCTCGAGGTCCACGCCCTTGAGCACCTCGATGGGGCCAAACGACTTGTGCACGTCCCTGGCCACGACGACCGGGCCACCGCTGTCAGCCTTCACGAACGCTCCTCAGTGGACTCAGGCTGCGGCCGAACCGCTTCTCCAGCCGCGCCTGCAGGAAGCTGAGCACGGTCGTCATGGCCAGGTACCAGATGCACGCCACCAGCAGCAGCGCGATCTGGCGGTAGTTGCGGGAGTAGATCTCGGTCACCGAGCCGAGCAGATCGCGCACGCCGATGACCAGCACGACGGACGTCATCTTCAACATGGAGATGACCTGGTTGCCGACGGGCGGGATGATGACCCGCATCGCCTGCGGCAGCACGACGTACCGCAGCGTCGACATCTTGTTCAGCCCCAGCACGCCCGCCGCCTCGGTTTGCCCGCGCGGCACGCTGAGCAGGCCGCCGCGGACGATCTCCGCCATGTAGGCGGCCTCGTTGAGGCCGAGGCCGAGCATCGCGGCGGCGAAGATCGGGATGACCGTGTTGGTGTCGAAGGAGAACAGGAAGTCGCCGCCGGGGACGCCCAGGCCGATCCGCGGGAACAGCGAGGCGGCGAAACCCCAGAACAGCACCTGCACCAGCACCGGCGTGCCGCGGAAGAACCAGATGTAGGCCCCGGCGGTGAGCCGGGCGACCGGGTTCTCCGACTGCCGCAGCACGGCCAGCACCACGCCGAGCACGATGCCGATCACCATGGCGTACAGGGTCAGTTCCAGCGTCACGGCGATGCCCCGCCACACGCTCACGTCGAACAGGTACTTGCCGACCGTGGGCCAGTCGAAGTTGGGGTTCACCACCAGCGTGGCGACACCGCCCGCGGCCAGCACCAGGATCACCGCCACCAGCACGACCTGGCCGGGTTTGCGCCGCCGCACCGGCCGGGTGTCGGTGATGGCGGTCAGCTCCGCGAGGTCCACCCGCGTCCGGACGTCGCTCACGACGCCGCCGGGTTGATCTCGGACTTGGCCACCGCCGCGTTGGTGATCTCCCAGCGCGCCAGCACCTTCCCGTAGGTGCCGTCGGCGATGATGGCGTTGAACGCGGCCGCGAGCGCGTCGGTGAGCCGGGTGTCGGACTTGGGGATCGCGACGCCGACGTCGACCGGCTGGATCAGGATGCTCGGCACGGCCTCGAACACGCCGGGCTGGATCTTGGCCTGGTAGGCGGTGAGCGAGTTGTCGGCCAGCAGCGCCTCCGCGCGGCCGGTGGCCACGGCCTGGTTCACGTTGGTCTGCTGCGGCAGCTGCACGTCGGTGATCTTCGCCTTGCCCGCCGCCGCGCACTTCTTCTGCAACTCGTCGAGCACCTGCTGGGCCTGCGTGGTGCCGGTCTGCACGGCCACGTTCTTGCCGCACAGGTCCTCGACCGCCTTGACGCCGGTGGGGTTGCCCGACTTCACCAGCACGGACGTGCCGCCCTTGAGGAAGGTGACGAAGTTGAGGATCTGGAGGCGTTCCGCGGTGATCGACCAGCCCGCCCAGCTCGCGGCGAACCGCTTGGCCTGCAAGCCGCCCAGCATCCCGTCGAACGGCACCTCGACCCACTTGATCTTCAGCCCCGCCTTGGCGGTCACGGCCGCCGCGAGGTCCGGCCCGATGCCGACGATCTCGCCGCTGTCGTCCTTGAACGTGCTCGGCGGGTAACTCGGGTCGGCGGCGAGCTGGATCTCCCCCGCGGCCTTCACGGCGTCGGGGAACAGCGCGGCGATGGCGGGGTCCACCCGCGGGAGCACCAGTTCCGAACTGGGCTGCCCCGACGCGGGCGCGGCCGTGCCGCCGGTGTCGCTCTTGCTCGCGTCGGTGCACCCGGTGACACCCAGCGCCAGCGCGGCGACCAGGACGACGCTTCTGCGGATTCGTGCTCTCATGACTCGATTTCCCACCTTCATGCGTGGCGAAGAGCGAAGAGGAGGAGAAACGCACCTGCGTGGATCGGCTCGCGGACGGCGAGCGTGACCAGCTCCGGGGAGGACTCGGACGCGGTCAAGGATGATAAGTAATACCTTTACGCTACCATGGAGACCCACCTCGTTCCAGCACGAAACAAGCCCGTAATCAGCCCTGATGACCAGAAGTAGCCATGGTCGTCACGTTCGGTGAGACAGTGGTCCGAGGACGACCACGTGCGGTGAGCCACGACAACGGGTCGTGGCGGCGTCGATACGATCAGCGCGGTGAGGCTGTCCGCCTCCGCCGCGCACAGCCATCCGGTGAGGGGAATCCGTGGGCAGGCTCAGCGACCAGGTAGTGGAAACGCTCCGGCGGGCGATCATCCACAACGAGTACGAGCCGGGCAGCAGGCTGCCCACGGCGGAGGCGCTGTCGGAATCGCTGGGCGTCTCCCGCAGCGTCACCAGGGACGCGCTCCGGACGTTGCAGTCGTTGGGACTGGTGGAGGTCCGCCAGGGCCACGGCATCTTCGTGTCCATCCCCCGCGACGACGCCGTGACGAGCGCGCTGACCGTCCGGATGGAACGGTCGGACCTCACGATCGGGCAGGTGCTGGACGCGCGGATCTCGCTGGAGTCCTCGCTGGCCGCCGAGGCGGCGCGGGTCGGGGACGAGGACGCGTGGCGGCAGATGCGCGGGCACCTGGTGGCCTTCGAGGACGCGGTCAAGGCGCGCGACTGGCCGGTGGCGCACCGCGAGCACCTGCTGTTCCACCTGTCGATCATCAAGGCCCTGCGGCTGCCCGCGCTGGAGCTGATCATCGAACCGCTCCAGGAACTGATCATCGTCAGCTCCATCCCGCCGAACCCCGACAGCGCCGAGCAGTGGGGTCTCGGCTCGCACGACCGGATCGTGGAGGCGTTGGAGAGCGGCGACCCGGAGGCCGCGCGGACCGCGGTGCGAGACCACTTCCGCTACGCCGAGAGCCCGGCGTACGTGGACTACGGCAGGACGTTGTTCCGCGAGGTCAAGTCGCGCCTCGGCGACGACCTGACCCCTACAGCAGGGTGAACACGGACTTCGTCTCCAGGAAGTTCTCCAGCCCCTCGGGCCCGAGTTCGCGGCCCCAGCCGGACTGCTTGTAGCCGCCGGTGGGCATCGCGATGTGGGACAGGCCGTGCACGTTGATCCCCACGCGGCCCGCCCGCAGCCGCCGGGCGACCGAGTGCGCCCTGCCGACGTCGCGGGTCCACACGCTGGCGGCCAGGCCGTACTCGCTGTCGTTGGCCAGCGCCACGGCCTCGTCGGTGTCGGTGAACGGCATCGCGACGACCACCGGCCCGAAGACCTCCTCGCGCACCACGCTCATGTCCGGGGTCACGTCGGTGAGCACGGTCGGCCGGACGAAGTAGCCGCGCTCCGGCGACACCTCTCCCCCGCGGCCGCGCGCCCCGCCGCCGAGCCCCTCGTCCACGTAGTCGAGCACGCGGCGGTGCTGCGCGGCCGAGATCAGCGGTCCCATCTGCGACGCCGGGTCGAACCCGTGGCCGAGCACGATCCGCTTCGCCTGCGCGGCAACGCCTTCGACGACCTGCTCGTAGAGCTTCTCGTGCACGTAGAGGCGGGAGCCGGCGGTGCAGATCTGGCCGGCGTTGCTGAAGATCGCCTTGGCCGCGCCGGTGATCGCGGCGTCGGGATCGGCGTCGTCGAACACCAGCACCGGCGATTTCCCACCCAGTTCCAGGGAGACCTTCTTGAGGTTGCCGGTCGCGGCGCGCACGATCGCCTTGCCGACCTCGGTCGACCCGGTGAACGCGACCTTGTCCACGTCCGGGTGCGCGGTCAGCGCCGCGCCCGCGGTGTGGCCGAGGCCGGTGACGACGTTCAGCACCCCGGCCGGGACGCCCGCCTCGTGCAGGATCTCGGTCAGCAGCAACGCCGACAGCGGCGTCTCCTCGGCGGGCTTGAGCACGCACGCGCAGCCCGCGGCCAGCGCCGGGGCGAGCTTCCACGACGCCATCAGCAGCGGCGCGTTCCACGGCGTGATCAGGCCGACGACGCCGATCGGGTCGCGCAGGGTGTACGCGTGCACCTCACGGCCGTTGTCGGACAACGACATCGACCGGCCGGACCCCTTGTCGACCCAGCCGCCGTAGTACCGGAAGCACTCGGCGATGTCGGGGATCGTGCCGGTGAGGGCGTTGCGGTAGGGCATCCCCTGGTTGAGGGTCTCGACGCGGGCCAGCACGCGGGCGTGGCGCTCGATCAGATCGGCCGCGCGGAAGAGGATCCGCGCGCGTTCGGTGGCGGGGACGGACGTCCAGACACCGGTGTCGAACGCCTCGCGGGCGGCGCGGACGGCGTGGTCGACCTCCGCCGCACCACCCGCGGGCACGTGGGCGATGACCTCGCCGGTGCCGGGGTCGTGGACCTCGAAGGACTCGGCCGCGGCGATCCGCTCGCCGCCGATGGACATCCGCCACGGCACGTGGGTCAGGGTCGTGGCGTCGAGGGCGATGTGGTCGCGCAGGCGCATGGTGTGTCCTTCGTGGAGGGTCAGTCGCCGAGTTCGGTGCCGTTGGCGGTGCGCTCCAGCACCGCCCGGAGCGCGGCGGAGGCCGCCACGCCCGCGGGAACGCCGCAGTAGACGGCGATCTGCTTGAGGACCGCGATCAGCTCGTCGACCGCGACCCCGTTGCGCAGCGCGCCGAGGGCGTGCGCCTCGAACTCCGCCATCCGGCCGAGCGCGGCGGTCATGCCGAGCACGAGCAGGCTGCGCTCCCGGCGGGGCAGCCGGTCGTCGGTCCAGATCTCGCCCCAGCACGCCTCCGTGACGTAGGGCTGGAACTCGGCGCTCACCGGGTCGGTGCGCGACACCGCGCGGTCGACGTAGGCCGCGCCGAGCACTTCGCGGCGGACCGCCATGCCATCGGACGTCACCGGTCTTCTCCTTCGAACAGGAACTTCGCCGTCTCCCTGGCGATCACCAGGGGAGCCTCGTCGAGCACGCCGTGCTTGTACCCGTCCAGCACCAGGTGCCGCCCGTCCCGGACGCGTGCCGCGATCAGCTCGGCCATGTGCGGCGGGGACCCGACGTCGTCGGAGCCGGTCATGGCCAGGGTGGGCGCGGAGATCAGCGGGAGCCGGTCCGCGAAGTCGGTGGTGGCCAGCACGGTGTACGCCGCGAGGTAGGACTCGGGGTCGGTCTCGGCCGTCCGCTTCAGGTTGCGGGCCACCGCGTCCGGTTCCCGGCGGCGGAAGTCGTCGGTGAACCAGCGGCTCGCGTCGCCCGCGCCCGGACCGTCCCGCCGCACGCCCTCCAGCCGGGCCAGCACGCGCTCGCGCTCGGCGGGCGTCCGACCGGCGACCGTGCCGATCAGCACGAGCCGGTCGACCACCTCGGGGTGGGCGAGCGCCACGGCCTGCGCGATGAGCCCGCCGAGGGAGAACCCGACCAGGTCCGCTCTCGGGACGCCCAGGTGCCGCAGCAGTTCGACGTGGTCCTCGACCAGGTCGTCCACGGTGGACCTCCGGGCCGCGGACCGGCCGTGGCCGGGCAGGTCGTAGCGGACGACGACGGCCCGGTTCGCCAGTTCGGCGGCGATCCGGTCCCACGCCGTGAGGTCGGATCCGACGCCGTGCACCAGGACCACCACGTCGTCGTGGTCCGAGTCGCCGTCGACGACGTACCTCACCGGCCGCCCACCGCGGCGACCGGCTGCTCCGCGAACGCGGGCATGACCTCGGTGGCGAACAGTTCGAGGGACCGCATCTCCTGCTCGTGCGGGAGGCCCCAGCTCGCGCCGTACATGAACGTGTCGACGCCCGCGGCCTCGTACCGCCTCAGCTTCTCCACGACCTGCTCGGGCGTGCCGAACACGTGGTTGTCCACGAGCGCGTCGTCGTCGTAGTTCTCCTTGCCCGCCAACACTTCCATGGCCGCGAGGTCGACGAACCCGCCGCGCACCCCGCCGGTGTTGCGGAAGAGCGTGTCGAAGTACCGCATGTGCGTCTTCAGGTGCCCGGCGACCTCGCGGGCGCTGGCGGCGTCCTCGTAGACCGCGGCGTTGCGCAGCATCATCAGCTTCGGTCGGAACCCGCCGCCCGCCTCGGCCACGGCGGTGTCCAGCCGCTCCTTGAGCGACTCGACCTCGGCGAACGGCAGGTGCAGCGGCGTCGCCATGATGTCGCACTCGTTCTCGACCGCGAAGCGGAAGACGTCGGGGTGCCGCGCGGAGATCCAGATCGGCGGGTGCGGCGTCTGCACCGGCCGCGGCACGGCGGTGGCGGCGGGGAACTTCCAGAACGCGCCGTCGTGCGCGTAGTCCCCGCCCCACAGGCCTTTCAGCGCGGGCACCAGCTCCGCCAGCGCCTCCCGGCCGTGCGCCGGGTCGACGCCGGGCGCCATCCGCTCGAACTCGTAGGTGTACGCCCCGCGGCCGATGCCGACCTCCACGCGGCCGCCGGAGAGCAGGTCCACCAGGCCGACCTCGCCCGCCAGGCGCATCGGGTGCCAGTAGGGCGCGCACACGACGGCGCTGCCGAGCCGGATCCGCTCGGTCTCGCGGGCCCACACGGCGAGCTGCGTGAACGGGTTCGGCGCGATCGACAGCTCGATCCCGTGGTGCTCCCCGGTGAACACCGAGTGGAAGCCCGCGCGGTCCGCGAGCCGGACGACCTCCAGCGAGTTCGCCAGCACCCGCTCCATCGGCGTGTCCGGCGACTCGCGGTGCATCTCGGTCGACAAGGCGAACTTCATGGCGGTCCTCCGCTCGTGGGGGTGGTGGGGTGCTCAGGCCGTGACCCGGACGACGCGGCCGCGCTCGGCGCTGCCCGCGTAGAGCCCGAAGTCCTCGCCCTGGCGTTCGGTGGCGTAGCGCCGCAGCATCGTGCGGACCGACACGTCACCGATCAGCTCCCAGGGCAGGTCCCGGGCGGGAAAGCTCTGGAGGGAACCGGAGAACCGCTCGCCCCGGCAGTCGACCCGCAGCCGGTAGGCGAGCACGAGGGCCTCGTCGTCGTAGACCGAGTAGAGGAACGCGACCTCGGCGGCGACGCCGAGCGACGCGGACGCGGCCCGCGACAGCGAGGCGTCGTCGAGCGGCTCACCCGCGAGCGCGACGCGGGGCAAGCCCCACCCCGCTCCCCCGCGCTCCAGCACGACCTCCCCGTCGCGGGTCTCAGCGATCCACAGCGCCTCCACGGACCGCGCGTGGTGCGCCAGCACCTGCTGCTCCGGCATCAGCGACACGTACTGGCCCTGGTGGTAGCCGAGCGGCCGGTGCACGGCCATCGAGAAGTCCCGGACCTCGCCGATGACCAGCACGTGGTCCCCGACGACGACCCGGCGCTCGGTCTCGCAGTCCAGCCACGCCGCGGCCCGCGGCAGGATCGGCGCGCCACCCAGCCCGGTGCGGCAGTCGAGGCCGGCGAACTTGTCCGGCGACTTCGTCGCGAACGTGGCCGCCAGTTCCCGCTGGTCCGCGGCGAGGATGTGCACCGCGAAGCCCGTGGACTCGGAGAACGCCTGGTAGCTGGCCGCGGACCGGTCCACGCAGACCAGGACGAGCGGCGGGTCGAGCGAGACGGACGTGAACGAGTTCGCCGTGATCCCCCGCGGCACGCCGTCGCCGTCGGTGGTCGTCACGACCGTGACACCGGTGAGGAAGCAGGACAGCGCCCGCCGCAGCTCGCCGCGGTCGACCGGCGAGGAGCGGGGTGCGGGAGCGGAGGTCATAATCATAAGTATTATCCTTCCGTCGTCGCAGGCACAACCCCCTCCACGGCGGGCCGTGGCTATCGGGGCCCTCCGGGAGCGCGTTACGACCTGTCCGCTGATCGGGTGTTCTCCCGTGGACTCCCGTAACAGGCGGGTCTTGGACAACCGATCCACCGGGCATCCGCTCTCGATCCCCAGAGGACGCCGCGATGCCGAACTCGGACAGACCCAGCCGGTGGCGGCGCGTCGGAGCCCGCGCCGTCGACCACCTGATCGCGTTCCTGCCCGCGCTGGTGCTCGCGTGGATGGCGGTGCCGGTCGTGGAGAAGCTCCTGGTGCACCAGGCGGGGAAGGTCGCGGGCAGCGCGGTCGCGGCCGCCGACTTCGCGGGCCTCAAGGACGCCGCCGACCAGGTCACGACGATCGCCGTGAACGCGGTGTCGTTGGTGCTGCTGGTGATCACCGCGGTCACCCTCGTGGTGCTGTGCCTCTACGACTGGCTGGCCCACGCGTTTTTCCGCCGCACACTGGGAAAGGCCCTGTTCGGCATCGCCGTCGTGCGCGGTGGTGACGCCCCCGGCTTCGGCCGCTGCTTCCTCCGCACCGGGGCGCTGTTCGGGCTGCCGGGCATCGCGGTGTGCTGGGCGTGGACGGCGTCATTGCTGGGCTCCCCCACCGGAATCGCCGTACCGGTGGTGTTCGGCGGTTCGGTCGTGGGCCTGCTGCTGGCGCTGGGACCGACGCGACGGGCGTTGCACGACCGGCTGTCCGGCACCGAGGTCGCCCGGCGGTGACAGATCAAGGACAGAAGCCGGCCATGCCGTGACCAGGACGTCGCGGTGGCCCGGAACACTTCGGAAACCGTTGTACGTTGGTCGCTTCACCACCCGCACCGAGGAGTTGGCGATGCGACCCAGGGCGTTCGTGACCTACGCGCACGACTCCGAGGAGCACAAGGCCGACGTGCTCGACCTCGCGACGCTCCTCCAGCAGGCGGGGGTCGACACCGAACTCGACCAGTGGGCCGCGGACCGGCGGCGGGACTGGTCGACGTGGGCCATCGAGGGGATGACGACGGCCGACTACGTGATCGTGGTGGTGTCGCCGGACTACAAGGCTCCGGGCGACGGCCTCGGCCCGACGACGGTGAACCGCGGCGTCCGCTCGGAAGCGTCAGTCCTGCGGGACCTCCTGCACGGCGACCGCGACCTGTGGCTGCCCAAGCTCCTGCCGGTCCTCCTCCCCGGCCATGAGGTCGAGGAGATCCCGTACTTCCTCCAGCCGAACGTGGCCGACCACTACAAGGTCGAGGAGATCAGCGAGCGGGGCATCGAGGACCTGTACCGGGTGATCACCGGCCAACCCAGACTGGTGAGGCCGCCCCGCGGCCCGGTGCGGACCTTGACGCCGGTGTCAACCGGCGGTGGCGCGGAGGTCCCGCTGTCCGAGCCGCTGTCCGAACCACTAGCGATCGAGTGGCGGCGCGACCGGCGTAGCCCAACCCGCACCTCGAGACCGATCCTGGAGGTGCACTTGGTACCGGTGGGCGGTGCCGAACGACTTCCGGTCAGGCGCCTCGCCCCGCTGGCGACTGAATTGGCCCAGCAAGGCAGAATTAACGGACTCTTCGGCATCGGGGAGTCATTGACCGTCGATTCCTCGGACATGAAAGCTTGGGCCTTCGCCGTCAATGACAGGAAGAATTCGTCCGGAATCTTGGTGCGACGCACCGGGCAGCGCTCGGCGTGGTCGGCGCTTCCCCGCCGATATGACCAAGCCATATTGATCCCGGAAGACGTGGTGGAACAACTCGCGAACCTGATGACCACGCTCCTCGACCTCGACATGCCCGCCCCGTCCAGATTAGCGGCGGCGGTTGGTCTCCAACCGGTCCATACGGTGATCATCAGCTCTCTATTCGGCGCCCGACCGACCCGGACACCGGACACCTTTCCACCGCGCCTCCGCATAGAGCCCGAGGAGGCCTTAACTGTCGAGCATCTCCGCCGCACGCTGACCGAGGTCGCCGAGGAACTCGCCGCCCGGCTGGTCGCCGCGTTCCGGCGGGAGGTCCGGTGAAGCAGGAAGAAGCGCCGCGGATCTTCGTCACGTACTCGCACGACTCCGAGGAGCACAAGGACCGGGTGCGGGAGTTCTCGACGTTCCTGCGGTCCGAGGTCGGCTTGGACGTGCACCTGGACCAGTGGTACGACGCCGAGCGGCGGGACTGGTCGGCGTGGGCGGTCGAGCACCTGACCGAGGCGGACTTCATCCTGGTGATCGCGTCGCCCGAGTACAAGCGGCGAGCCGACGGGGGCGCGCCGCCGGACGTCGGGCGGGGGTCGCAGTTCGAGGCGGCGATCCTGCGGGACAACCTGACCCGGAACCTGCGGCGGGAGACCGCGCGGATCCTGCCCGTGGTGCTGCCGGGGCGGTCGGTGGACGAGATCCCGGTGTTCCTCAACGCCCACTCCACCACGCACTTCCTGGTCGACGAGATCAGCCACCGCGGGGTCGCGTCGCTGCTGGCGGCGATCAGCGGACACGGCCAGTACCCGATCCCGCCGCGCGGCGAGTACCGGATCTCGAACCCGCGCAAGCCCAAGGCCCCGGTCGAGGTGCGCGAGCGGACCGAGCTGCTGACCTCGTTGCCGTGGTTGAGCCGCAGCACGGACGTGCGGCCGGGTGGCGCGCGGATCGACGGCACGCACCACGGGGACAGCGTGGTGCTGCGGCCGTCGTTGTTCAGCGCGGACGCGAAGGGGTACGTGGAGTTCGACCTCGGGAAGCGGTACCGGCGGTTGACGTCGGTGGTGGGGGTGCTGGACGACGCCTCCGAAGCCGACCAGGTCGGGTACTTCCGGGTCTACCTGGACCGGTCGCCGGGACCGGAGGTGGAGGCCACGCTCGGCAAGCCGGGCTCGGTCGACGTGGACGTGTCCGGGGTGCTGCGGCTGCGGCTGGAGCTGTACCGGCCGGACACCGTGGCCTCGCCGATGATGGCCGGGTCGTTCATGGCGGGCGGGCGGTCCGCGAGGCTGCCGGAGCTCGCGTGGGGCAACCCGACGCTGCACCGGGAGTTGTGATGCGCGGTCGTCCCGTGTTCCCTTGATCGCGTGCAGAGCGGAGACGCAGGGGCGACGTCCACCAGCAACACCATGTCGGACGTGTCGGGCAACGTGCTCCAAGCGGGCAAGATCGAGGGTGGGGTGCACTTCCACGCGGCCGAGCCGGTCCGGACGGTGCCGCGGCAGCTGCCCGCGGCGCCGCGGGGGTTCGCCGGGCGCGCGGACCTGCTGGCGGCGGTGGACGCGGCGGTCGCCGACGCCCCGCCGGGGACCGTGCCGATGGTCGTCTTGGTCGGGATGGGCGGCGTGGGGAAGACGGCGCTGGCCGTGTCGTGGGCGCACCGGGCCGTCGACCGGTTCCCGGACGGGCAGCTCTACGTGGACCTGCACGGGTTCGGGTCGGAGCGGCCGTTCGAGGCGGGCGAGGTGCTCGGCGGGTTCCTGCGGGCGCTCGGGGTCGCGCCGGAGCGGCTGCCGGTCGAGACGGAGGAGCGGGCCGCGCTGTTCCGGTCACTGGTGAGCGAGCGGAAGACGCTGGTGGTGCTGGACAACGCGCACGACGAGGAGCAGGTGCGGCCGCTCGTGCCGGGGGTCGGCTCGTGCGTGCTGGTGACCAGCCGCGGCAACCTCGCCGGGCTGGTGGTGGACCACGACGCCGTGCTGCTGCCGGTGGACGTGCTGCCCGAGGCCGAGGCGCTGGACCTGCTGCGGGGGCTCGTCGGCGTCCGCGCGGACGCCGAGCCGGACGCGGTCGTGGAGCTGGTGCGGCTGTGCGCGCGGCTGCCGCTGGCGCTGCGGGTCGTCGGCGGCCTGGCCCGCTGCCAGCCGACGGCGACGCTCGCGGACCTGGTCGAGACGCTGACCGACGAGCACGGCAGGCTGGACGCGCTCGACGTCGGCGGTGACGCGCGGACCGCGGTCCGGACGGTGTTCTCCTGGTCCTACCGTCGGCTGCCCGCCGACGCGGCGCGGGTGTTCCGGCTGCTGGGGCTCGTGCCGGGCACCGACACCAGCCGCGCCGCCGTGGCCGCGCTGGCGGACCTGCCGCAGGCGTTGACGAACCGGCTGCTGGCCGTGCTGGTGCAGGCGCAGGTCGCCGTGGACGCCGGGCGCGGCCGGATCGGCATGCACGACCTGCTGCGCGTCTACGCGGCGGAACTGGCCGAGCTGGGCAACCCCGAGGACCGGCGCTCGGCGGTCGTGCGGCTGTTCGACCACTACCTGCACGGCGCCGCGCAGGCGGACAAGCTGCTGACGCCCCGGCGGTTCCGCGTCCCGCTGGACGGCTCGGCCACGCCCGTCAAGGGCATGGACACCCGTGACGACGCCCTGGAGTGGTTGCGCACGGAGCACGAGGCGATCGCCGGACTGTTCCAGGTGGACGACCGGGAGCTGGACGCCCGGACCTGGCAGCTCGCCTACACGATGCGCGGCTACTTCTTCCTCACCAAGGACTGGGACACCTGGGTCCGCACGCACCTGGTGGCGCTGGCCGCGACCGAACGCCTCGGCGACCTGTCCGCCGAGGCCGCCACCCGCAACAACCTGGGGCTGGCGCTGCTGGAGCGCGGTGACCCCGAGGCGGCCGGGCCGCACTACCTGCGGGCGCAGGAGATCTTCGAGCAGCTGGGCGATCTGCGCGGCGCGGGCAACGCGATGGGCAACTACGCGTGGATCCTGCACGGCCGCGGCGACTTCGCGGGCGCGCTGGAGTGGGCGACCCGCGCGCTGGGCCTCTACGAGCGGTGCGAGGCGCGGACGAACGCCGGGATCACGTTGCGGGGCATGGCGATCTTCGAGGCCGAGCTGGGCCGGTTCGCCGACGCCGTCGCCCACCTGGACCAGGCGATGGCGGTGTTCGTCGAACGCGGATCGCTGCTGGACCAGGCGATGGCCCACAACAGCCTCGGCGAGGTGCACGCCCAGGCCGGTGACCCGGTCGCGAGCGCGGAGGCCTACCGGAAGGCGTTGGCGCAGGGCGTGGAACTCGGCAGCCTGTTCGAGCAGGCCCGCGCCCACCGCGGGCTGGCGCGGGCGGCGCTGCTCGTCGACGACCGCGAGCAGGCGGCCGCGGAACTGCGCACGGCGCTCGACCTGTTCACCGGGTTGTCCGCCGCGACCGAGGCGGAGGAGGCCGCGGCGGCGCTCGCCGCGCTGGGCTGATTACCCGGTGGGCAGACTTTGTCCGGCTATTGTCCTTTTCTCACCCCACTTCCGCGTGCGGGTGTGCGGCATCGTTGAGGGGTGAACAGCTCACCCACGGTTTTCCTCAGCTACACCTGGTCCGATCTGGCCGCGGTGGGGCGGATCGAACGGGCGCTGCGCAAGCGCGGCATCGCCGTGTTCCGCGACACCGACACCCCGGAGTTCGACCGCATCACCGACGGGCTCGCCGCCGCGGTCGACGGGTCCGCGCTCCTGCTGGCGTTCTACTCGCGGCGCTACCCGACGCGGTACGCGTGCCAGTGGGAGCTGACCCGCGCGTTCCTCGCGGCCCGGAGGCTGGGGAACCCGCTGGACCGGGTGCTGGTGGTCAACCCCGAGTCCGGCGACTCGCACATCGCGCCGATCGAGCTGACCGACGCGGGGTACGTCAAGTGGCGGGACAAGCCGGACGTCGACCGCCTGGTGCAGCGGGTCGTGGACAAGCTCGCGCAGGCGGACGGCGTGCCGCTGGGGCCGCCGTCGAAGCCGGACGACCTGGCCCGGCTCGACCCGAGGGTGCTGCTGCCCCGCCGGTTCGTCGGCCGGTACCGGGAGCTGTGGGCCGTGCACAGCGCGCTGCACGGCGGCCTGCTGTCGGCCGTCCGCAAGCCGCACCCGCACGCCGTCGCGGTGCTGAAAGCGCCGCGCGGCATGGGGAAGACCTCGGCCGCCGAGCACTACGCGTTCCTGTTCCGCGACGCCTACCCCGGCGGTGTGGCGTGGCTGTCGCTGGCGGGAGGCGGCGTGAGCCTGGACGACGCCACGGTGGTCGCCCGCTTCTCCGTGGAGCTGCGGCGGGCGGCGGCGGACCGGTTCGGCGTCGACCTGCCGGACCTGGACGCGGACCGGATGCGCGCGGTCCTCGGCGACCACCTGTCGCGCCGCGGCGAGGACGTGCTGGTCGTGGTCGACGACCTACCGCCCGGCCTCTCCCCCGCGGTCCTCGACCAGCTGGTCGTGCCGTCCGCCCGCGTCCACACGCTGTTGACCGCGCGCACGGCCACCCCCGACTGGCCCGCGGCGTCGGTGGAACTGGGCGGCCTGTCCGACGTCGAGGCCGAGGCCCTGTTCCAGACCGAGTGGCCCGAACTGGACGACACCGACCGCGCCACCGTCCACCGGCTGTCCCGCCAGTACGGCGGCAACCCGTTCCTGCTGACCGCCGCGCTGCACGCGTTGTCGGCGGGCCACCGCACCGGGGCCGCCGAGGACTTCACCGGCAAGCTGGACCAGCTGGTCGCGGAGGAACTCGACCTCGTCACGACGAGCGTCCAGGCCCGGAGTCGCGCGGCCCAGCTGGTACTCGGCTTCGCCGCGGCACTGGCACAGGCGCCGTTCCCCGCCGACCTAGTCTCCGACGGACTCGTCGGCGAACAGCGCGCGACCCCCTCCGAAGTGGCCGCGGCACTGGCCGAACTGGCCGAGCACAGCCTCGTCCACCGTGCCCACGCCGGACGGGGCCACGGCCAGGGCTGGCGGCTGCACGCGCTCGTGGCCGACGCCGCCCACCGCGCACTCGGCCCGGAGACCACCGACGACCTGGCCCGCACCGCCGCACGGGCGGTCGCCGCACGGATCGGCGACTCCGCACCGCCGCACCTGCACCTGCACGTCGTCCACCTGGCCGCGAACCAGGCCGTGCCGGTGGAGGAACGCCTGGACCTCCTGCGGTCCCAAGCAACCGCCCACGAACACGACGGCGACGCCCCAGCCGCCCGCGACGCCATCCGCGAGGCCATCCGACTGACCGGCCACCGCTGGCGCTCCGAGGACATGCTCACCTCAGCGCGGATGGCCGTGGCCGCTGCCGACCCCGAGATCGCCTTGGCCCACGCGGGCCTCGTGCTGGAACGCTCCCGCGCCAACGGCGACAAGCGGTCGGAGTACCGCGCCCGCTTCCTCTCGGCGGCAGCACACGACCTGCGCGGCCACTACCACCGCGCGAACGAGGTGTTCCACGAACACCCGGACGTGGTGGCTCACGGCGACTTCCCGGCCTGGCTGTCCCAACCGGAACGCCACGAGATCCGCGTGGCCAAGGCCGCCGCTCTCCGCCACCGCGGCGACCACCGAGCGGCGATCACCACGATCACCGCCGTCTACCCGGACATCCGCCGCGACGCCCCCGACAGCCAGTGGCCCGCGGCGACCTTGGAACTGGCCAGGGAACGCATGTTCAACGGCGAGACCAAGCAGGCCCGCTTGGACGCCGACGCGGTCGTGGCCCTGTTCGAGGAAACCGGGAAGTCCGACCACCGCCTCGCCAAGGAGGCCGCGGCCGTCGCCGCCGAAGCTGACCTCGTGGTCGCGTTCACCGACCTCAACCTCACCGGCGAACGCTGGCGCACCGCGACCGACCGCATCGGCGCGCTGGCCCTCGACTCGGCCTCCTGGTTCGGCCCCGACAACGCCCACACCCTGCACCTCCAGGTCCTGCACGCCCAAGCCCTGCTCGACTCCTCCGACCCCGCGGGCAGCCTGCGCGTCCTGGCCGACACCGACAGCCGAATCGAGACCGCACTGGGAGCCGACCACCCACTGCGCCTGCGGGCGAGGTCCGTCGCTGGCAGAGCCCGCTTCGCCCAACGAAGCTGGGCCCACGCCTACGAAATCCTCGGCGACGTCCTCCCCAGACAGGTGGACGCACTGGGCCTCACCCACCCCGACTCCCTGGTCACGCGCTTCGCCCTGGGCCTGGCAGCGGCAGGCAACGGCGACAAGGTGGAGGCACTCTCACTGGTGGCCCACACCTGGCGCCTCCAGGCCACCACCCACGGCTGGTGGCGTGAAAACGCCCTGGAAGCCTTGGTGCACCAGGCGATCGTCGTCCTACCGGGCCCCTTGTTCCGCCTACTGATGAGCCTGAAACGCGCCGCCGTGGGAGGCCGTGGCCGCAAGCAGACCTAGAGCGCTGTCCCTACTCCTCGAACCGCACCCGCGCCTCACCGATCATCACCGGGTTGATCCCGCTGTGGACCTCGTCCGCCCTGGCCCACGCCTCTCCCGCCTCAACACCCCGACCAGCGGCGCGGTGAACGTTCCCCAACCCGGTCAACGCCCGCGCGGTCTCGTACCGACTCCCACACCGCTCCCCCAACTCCACAGCCTCGCGGTACAACGCCACAGCCGCGTCGTGATCCCCACCCTGAAAATGCGCCCAGGCAACGCAGTTGACCGACATCACCACGTCCAAGTCCAACTCCAACGCCGCGAACTCCCGCCGAGCCTGCTCCGCGTGCACAACAGCGTCAGCGGTGTGCCCGAGTTCCACCTCCACCAAAGCAATCCCCCGCAAAGCGATGGCCGCGTTACGCGCCTTCCCCTGCCGCCGATAGGACTCCAACACCTCACCCAGGTCCCGCAACGCACGAACGTGATCCCCCAGGTACAACGCCGCCCACGCCAGGTTCGACACCGCGTCGGTGGTCCCGTGCTCGTCCCCCAACTCGCGGAACAGCTCCAAAGCCTCCTCGTAGTACCCGACCGCCACGGCCAGGTCCCCGCGGTCCACGTGCGCCATCCCGAGGTTGTCCAACGTCATGGCCAACGCCCTGGTGTCTCCCGCAGCCCGCGCCGACGCGGCCGCGACCAGGTGCGTGTCGATCCACGGATCCCACAGCTTCGCGAGGAAGAAGAAGTCGCGCAGGATGTACGCGATCTGCCAGCAGGCGCGGTGCAGGCCGCGGGCCGACGCCAGGTGGCACAGCCCGACCAGCGTCGGCCACTCCTGGTCGATCCACCGCAGCGCGGAGTCGCGGTCGGTGAACTCCTTCGACACCTCCGGCACGCTCACGGGCGTGAACGGCAGCCGGTAGCGGTGCGGGGCGAGGAACTCGTCGCTGGAGCGGGCCAGCAGGAGGTTGTGGTCGAGCATCCGCTGCACCGCCGCGACCTGCTCGTCGACCGCGATGGACGGCAGCACCTGGTCGCGGGCGAACTCGCGCACGAGGTCGTGCACGGTGAGGTGGTCGGCGGAGTCGTGCGCCACGAGGTGCGCGTCGCCGAGGTGGTCGACGAGGCTCCTGGTGTTCGCGAGGCTCACCCCGGCCAGCGCCGCGGTGCTGCGGATGTCCACGTCGTGGCCGGGGTGCAGGGCCAGCAGCGCGAACAGCCTCAGCTCGTCGTCGGTCAACGCCCGGCAGGACAGGCTGAACGCGGCCGCGACGCTGCGCTCGCCGTCGTCGAGCACGCTGAGCCGGGACGTCTCGTCCGCCAGCCGCTCCTCGAAGTCCTCCATCGTCCACATCGGACCGCCGCGGAACCGGGCGGCCGCGATGCGGATCGCCAACGGGAGCCGCCCGCAGCGGTCGACGACCGAGCCGACCACGGCGTCCTCGGCCGACCGGGCGCGGTCGCCGCCCACGGCCCGGAACAGGGCGACGGCCTCCGGCCGCGGCAGCACGTCCACGGGCAGGTGCACGGCGTCGTCGAGCGCGTTGAGCCGGTTGCGGCTGGTGATCAGCACCCGGCAGCGCGACTCCGCGGGCAGCAGCGGGGCGACCTGGGCCGCGCTGCGGACGTTGTCGAACACCAGCAGGACGCGCTTGCCGTGCAGCCTGCTGCGGTAGAGGTTGGCGCGGGCGTCGACGTGCGGCGGGATCTGCTCGCCGGGCACGCCCAGCAGGCGCAGCAGCGGGTCGAGGGCGTCGTGCGCGCTGGCCATCGCCACGCCGAGCGCGTGGCCGCGCAGGTCGAGGAAGAGGCACCCGTCCGGGAAGGACTCCCGCGCGTCCCACGAGGCCCGCAGGGCGAGCGCGGTCTTGCCCGCCCCCGCCATCCCGCTGAGCACGCACGCGCCCTCGCCGTCCTCCCCGGCGAGGAACGCGGCCAGCCGGTCCAGCTCGGGGCCGCGGCCGGTGAAGTGCGGGGTCGTCGGCGGCAGGCCGGTGATCGCGGTGACCACGTCGCCCACCACCTGCCGATCGCTCCTGCCCCTGATCAGCGCGGACAGCGCACCGTCGGCGGTCAGCGCGACGTCGCACGCCTTGGCGAACTCGCGGTTGCCGGACGCCTTGCCCGTCTCGACCTTGCTGAGGTAGCCCTTGCTGTAGTGGATGCGCGCGGAGAACGCGGACTGCGACAGCCCCGCCTCCTCGCGCAGCCGCCGGAGAGCGCTGCCGAACTCCACTCGATCTTCCATGCGCCCATCGTCACCCGTCGCGCGGACCGGCAGAACCCGTTTCCCGTTTCCACTCGAACGGGAAACCCTCACCTCGCCCGCAGCCGGGTGAGCCTCCTGACCAGCAGCAGCACGAACACCAGCGCCAGCGCGACCAGCGCCGCCGCCGACAGGCCCCACCACGGGGCCGAGTGCCGCCACAGGTCGTCGTCGGGCACGCCCGGCACGATCGCCAGGACGTCGACCGTGGACGCCCCGGCCGCGTACCCCCAGCGGGACGGGGTGAGCCACGAGAGCTGGTCGAGCACGGGGCGGCCGGTCACCGGGATCATCCCGCCGCACAGCACGAGCTGCGCCATCACCACGACCACCAGCACCGGCATGACCTGCTCGGCCGACCGCACGAGCGCGGACGCGTACAGCGCCATGGCGCACGACGCGAACGCCGTGAGCCAGAGGGCGATCCCGAGTTCGAGGACCGGGTGCCCGCCGAGCACCACGCCGCCCGAGGGACCGGGTTTCGCCAGCACCGCCCCGCCGACCAGCAGGGCCGACTGCACGGCGGCGATCACGCCGAACACCACGACCTTGCCCGCCGCGTACGCCCTCGGTCGCAGGCCCGCGGCCCGTTCCCGCAGGAAGATCGCCCGTTCCGCGACGATCTCCCGCGCCCCGCACGCACCACCGGTGAACGCCGCGCCGACGAACAGCAGCACGAGCATCTGCGTGGGTTCCGCGGGATCGTTCGGGTCGGGCGGCCCGAGACCAGCGGAGCCGGGCACGGCCAGCGCGAGACCCGCGAGCACGAGCGGCATCAGCAGCAGGAACGCCGCGTAGCCGAGGTCGGCCGCGATCAGCCTGGTGTGCCGCGCCACGAGCGTCGCCGCCTGGCGCGGCCACGACCGCAGCGGCTGCGGGACGTCCGCGGTCGCCGTGGGCGGGCGGACGGCGTCGGTCAGCGTCCCCTCCGGCGGGCGGTGCTGGGCGGCGGCCTCGAAGATCTCCGGCCAGCCCGCCGACCCGAACCGCACCATCAGCTCGTCCGGCGCGCCGAGGAAGAACGGCACACCACCGGGCGCGAGCAGCAGGATCCGGTCGCACCGGGCGAGGTTCTCCGGGTTGTGCGTCACGACCACGACCGAGCGCCCCGAGTCGGCGATGTCCCGCAACGACCCCATGATCTGCTTGTCCAGGTTGGGGTCGAGGCCGGACGTCGGCTCGTCGAGCAGGAGCAGCGGCGGCGACGTGAGCAGCTCCATCGCGATCGACACCCGCTTGCGCTGCCCGCCGGACATGCTGCGCACCTTCGTGCCCGCCTGCTCGCGGAGGTCGACCTCGGCCAGCGCGTCCGCCACGACCCGCCGCCGCTCGTCCCGCCCGGTGTCGGCGGGCAGCCGCAGCCGCGCCGCGTACGACAGGACCTTGCGGGCGCTGAGCTTCAGGTGCAGCACGTCGTCCTGCGGCACCACGCCGATCCGCGACCGCACCGACCCGCGCACGTCGAGCCCGTCGTAGGTGACGCGCCCGCTCGACGGGGTCAGCTCGCCGGTCATCACCTTCAGCAGCGTGGACTTGCCCGCGCCGGACGGCCCGACGACCGCGATCAGCTCCCCCGGCCGGATGTCGATCCCGACGTCGGAGAGCAGCCTCTTCCCGTCCGGCAGGGAGAAGCTGACGCCGTCGACCACGAGGTGCTGCTCCGCCACCGGGACCGGCGTGAACCCGGACGCGGACACCGCCACGTCGGTCGACCCGACCGTGAGCACGTCGCCGACGCCGACGAACGCGTCCCCGGCGATCTCGACCCCGTTGACCAGCGTCCGGTTGAGCCCGCCGAGGTCGGTGACCAGCCACCCGTCCCCGCTGCGCCGCGCGGTCGCGTGCCGACGCGACACGAGCGGGTCGTCGAGCACCACGTCGTTGTCCGGACCGCGCCCGATCCCGACCACGCTCGACACCCGCCCGACGCGGAACCCGACGTCGACCACCTCGCTGAGCCGCACCACGGCCTCGTCCACGACCCGGTGCTCGACCACCCGCCGACCACCGAGCCAGGTGCCACCGGACGTCCCCTGGTCCCGCACCACCCACCCGCCGTCGAACTCGACGCGCAGGTGGTCGCGGGACACCGCCGGGTCGTCGAGCACGACGTCGTTGAACGGCCCGCGCCCCACGCGGACCACAACGCCGGGCTCGAACGTCCACCGCCGCTCCCCCGCGCTCACCACGAGGTCGTCGGAGGTCATCGCGTGGTCGTGGTGGCGGGCTTGGTGGTGGTCGTCGCCGACGGGGGCAAGCCGGAAGTCGGCACCTCGCTGGCCAGCCCCAGCAACTTGGCCTCACCGAGGGCGAACTTGCCGTTGTAGCAACTGTCGGCGGAACTGGTCCCCTGCCACTGGAACCTCAACCGGAGCACTCCGGTGAGGTCGAGGTCCAGCGGGACGACAGCACCGAACTCCAACGAGTTGTTGGAGATCTGGCGGCCATCCGCGAACACCTCCAACTGCACCTTCATCTCGCTGCTCTTGGTGTCGTCACCAATGCCCGCCGTCGTGACCAAGCGCCGGTACCCCTTCGACAGGTTGTACTCCACGACGTAGCGGTTGTCCCGGCAGTAGTACATGCTCGACCCGACCGAGTGGAGGTACTGCTTGCCACCCATGCCGACGGCCGTCCCGTCAAGGCTCCACTGACCTCCCGTGGCAGGCACGTTCTCCAGGTACACCATCACCGCCGGCCGGGCCACGACCAGCTTCGCGCTGCCGTCAACGGGCTGCCCGGCGGCGGGTTCCTGGCTCAGGACCGTGCCGTCGGCGCTCTTCTCGTCCACCTGGTCGACGATCTCGACGTTCATCGACTTGGGCAGCTTGTCCCGCGCCTCGCCCAGCTTCTTGCCCACCAGGTCGGGCATCGTGCTGATCTTGAAGTCGGTGGTGGTGACGACGGCCGCGGCCTGAGGGGCCTTCGTGGTCGTCACCGTCGGGTCGGCGTTGCCGGTGGGGGTGGACTTCGGACCCGCCTCCGGCTCAGATCGGTTGGAGGCCAGGAAATACCCACCACCACCGACGGCTCCCAGGAGCACCACGGCGGCGAGGACGACGGGGAGGCGGCGCTTCCGCTTGCCGCCCGGCGCGGGGACGTTGACGGGCATGCGCAGGACCGTTTCGTTGTTGTTGCCCTGCCCCAGCGGGACGGCGGGCGGTGGGGTGTCGAGGCGGGTGCCGACCGGCCACTGGCGCAGGCGTTCGGAGAGCGTGCCGAGCACGGCGGCGACCTGGTCGGCCGAGCGGGGCCGGGCGGCCGGGTTCTTCTGCAGCAGGGCCCAGATCACGTCCCACAGCTCGTCCGGGACGCCCTCGGGCCGGCCGGGCATCATCTCGCCGTGGCTGCGGAGCACCTGGAACACCGAGTCGCTGGCGAACGGCGTGACGCCGCAGCACAGCTCGTAGAGGACGATGCCGAGCGAGTACAGGTCGGCGGCCGGGGTGATCTGGCCGCCGTTGGCGATCTCCGGGGCCACGTAGTTCGGCGTGCCCGCCAGCAGCGTGCTCTTGCCGACCTTGGAGCCGCCGGTCATCTTGGAGATGCCGAAGTCGGTGAGCTTGGGCGTGCGGGTCGCCGTGGAGGAGTCCATCAGGACGTTCTCGGGTTTCACGTCGCGGTGCACGATGCCCGCGAGGTGCACCTTGTGCAGCGCGTCGGCGATGCCCGCGCCGATCCTGGCCACCTCGGCGGGCAGGATCGTGCCGGACCCGACGAGCAGGTCGCGCAGGGTCCCACCGGGCACCAGGTCCATCACGATCGCGGCGGTGCTGCCCTCCACGACCAGGTCGTGCACGGCGACCAGGTGCTCGCCGCGGATGTTGACCAGCATCGACCGCTCCTGGTGGAAGCGGGCGATGAATTCCGGGTCGTCCACCAGATCGCTGCGGAGCAGTTTGAAGGCGAATGGCCGACCGTCGTGGTCCGCGCCCTCGTACACCTTCCCCATCGCACCGGACCCCAGGGGCTCGCCCAGCGTGTACTGGCTCCCCAAAGCTCGCCCCATGAGCCTTACCTCACTTTTCCCTCGTTCAGGACGTCGAGGGTAAGCCAGCGGGAGGATCACCTGGTGGACAAATAGGAGACAGTTCGTGGCCGCCTTTTCCGGGGGCCGAAAAGGCGACAAATCCAGGACATTCGATCATCTTCGCCGATGCGGCGAATACCATTCTCCTCGTGGTCCAAGCGCGTTCGACCGGCTACGACGTGTTCCTCTCCTACAGCGGCGACGACCGCCCCAGGGTGCGGGAACTGCGCGACGCGCTGGAGAAGGCGGGTGTTCGCGCGTTCCTGGACGAGCGCGACATCCGTTTCGCGCACAGCATCACCGACGACATCCAGACGGCGTTGCGGTCGTCGAAGACGATGCTCGCCTACTACTCCGCGTCGTTCCCCGGCCGTTCCGCTTGCCAGTTCGAACTGCACCACGCCTATCTGTCCGCGGTGCGCACCGAGGAAGTGGAGAAGCGAATACTGGTCGTCAACCCGGAGAACCCGAGGACCGACCACCTGATGCCGGTGGAATTGGCGACGCACCGCTACTTCCGACCGTGGAAATCGAAAAGCGAACTGGCCGATCTGGTGGCCGCGATCCGGGTGGCGACACTGGCCGTGCACACGCCGTTCGCCGGGATCGACTTCACCGCTCGCGCCACGACCCGGCAGACCTCGCCGGGCGAGCCGACGGCGGCGTACGTCGGCCGGTACCGCGACCGGTGGGCGATCCACTCCGCGTTGCACCGCCACGACCACCCGCTGATCCACGCCGTGACGTCGCAGCCCGTCGCCGGGCTGTCCGGCATGACCGGCATCGGCAAGAGCGCGCTGGCCAAGGTGTACGTGCACGACTTCGGCTTCCTCTACGGCGGCGGCACGCACCGGATCACCCTCACCGGCACCGACGACTCGCTCGACCGCGTCCGCGCCGCGCACACCGCCCAGCTGGTCGAGTTGGCGAGGTCGGTGGGCGAACAACCGCCCGACCTGTCCCGCCCGACCGTGCTCGCGTGGTGGAACGCCCGCCTGGCACGGGAAGGGGCCCCGACGCTGTGGATCGTCGACGACATCCCCGCCGGGCTGCCGCGGGACGTGCTGACCGAGCTGATCCCCTACGCCCCCGGCGTGCACACGCTGCTGATCGGGCAGCGGGAGTTCCCTCCGGACATCGCGATCCCGGTGCGGCTGCGGGCGATGACGGCCGACGACGGCCACGAGCTGTTCACCCGCGACCACCCCGCCGCCGCCACCGAGACCCGCGCGGTCGACGACATTGTGCGGCGACTGGGAGGCCACCCGTACGCGATCCTGCTGGCAGCGGGCTCCTCCCGAGCCCGCGAAGGCCTGTGGAACCTGGGTGACCGCACGGGCCACCTCACGACCGACGCCACCGTGCAGGCCGACGCCCTGCGCACAGTGCAGGACGTGATCGACACCCTGTCCACAGCCGAGAAGGCGGTGCTGGGGCTGGCCGCGGTCTGCTCCGCCACGCCCCTGCCCGCCGTGCTCGTCGCCGACGTGCTGGCCGCGCTGTCGCCGGGCACGGAGGCGAACACCGTCCTCGCGGGCATGGACCGGGCGATGCTCGTGGACCGCGTCGACGGCTCCACGTCCTGGCAGGTGCACCAGCTCGTGCGGCAGGCGGCGCGGCGGGCGCTGCCCGACGCGGACCTGAACACCGTCGCCGCCATCGCCGCGTACAAGCTGATCGCGTTGGCGGGCGCGGAGAACCCCGGTCTCGGCGAGCACGCGGGCGCGCTGCTGGACCGCACGGCCGACTCGCCCGCGTTCGCGAACGGCCTGAACCTGGTGGCGGCGCGGGACTACGACCGGCGCGGTGAGCCGGCGTTGGCCGCGCCGTTCCACGAGAGCCTGCACGCGCTCGACCCGGACCACGTGGAGCACCTGCTGGCCGCCGCCCGCGCCCGGCGCGCGGCGGGCCACCTCGACCGCGCCGCGGCCCACGCGGACCGGTTGACGGCGTTGGCCACCGACGACCTCACGACGCTGCGGGCCGCCTGCGTGCGCGCGGAGGTGCTGGACGCCAGGGGGAGGCACCGCGACGCGGCCCCGCTCTGGACGTCGGCGCTGGCGAACCCGTTGCTGCGCACCACGTCCCCGGTCGAGCAGATCGTCGTCCGTACGGCCCACGTCCACAACAGACGGTCACTGGGGCACTTCACCGAGGCCAGGGCCCTGGCCACGGCCCTGCTCGCGGAGTTCGCGGGCACGACCCCGGTGGAGGCGCTGATCCCCGTCCGGCTCGAACTGGCCGAGATCGGCTTGGCGAGCGACGACCGGCACGGCGCGCGGAAGGCCGCCCAGGACGTGGTCGACCACTACGAGCGGCTCGGGCTCCCCCTGCACGCCAACGCGGTGGAGGCCACGGCGACGGTGCAGGAGGGCCAGTTCGACGTGTACATCCTGGAACGGCTGCCCACCGAGGACGACTGGCGCACCGCCGAGGCGAAGCTCCGGGCGCTGCTGGAGACCGCGCGGCACACGTTCGGCCCGGACAACCCGCGGACCGCGCGGATCGCCGTGGCGCACCTGCGGGCCATGGTCGGCCGCGGCGCGCCGAGCCTCGTCGTCGAGGAGTACTCGCGGCTACCCGACGACCTGGCCCAGCAGCTGGGCGTCGACCACCGCCTGCACCTGCGGGCGCTGTTCCTGCTGGGGCAGGCGTTCGCGCAGCGCGGCGACCACGAGGCCGCTCTCACCGCGTACCGCAGGGCGTTGGCGGGTCAGGAGACCTCGCTCGGCCACGAGCACCCGGAGACCCTGCGGACCCGGTACGAGCTGGGCGTGACGCTCTTGACCACGGGTGATCGCGCGGGTGGTCAGGACGCCATCCGCGCGGTCCTGCGCGACGTCGGGCAGGAGGTCGGCAAGCGCAACGAGCTGCACACCCAGGCGATGGTGGCGCTGGGGCTCTCCTCGTTCCTGCCCTCGGCCGTGTGGCGGGCCGTGGACCGGTTCGACAAGCGGCGCGAGCGCTGACGGTCAGGCCTTCAGGACCTCGTCGAGCTTGGCGGTGAACGCCTCGGGGTCGGAGAGGTAGCCGACGTGGCCGCCGGGGAAGACCGCGACCTCGGTGTCGGTCTCCTTGGCCAGGATGCGGATCGCCTGCACCGGAGGGGTGTCGACGGAGTCGACGCCGACCGCCGGGAGCAGGCTGGAGTTGACCGTCCGCAACGCGACGAGGTCGGGCTGGTAGTCGACGAACGACATCATCTCGTAGCGGAAGAAGAACGGGACGTTGGCGTCGATGCGGCGCGCGATCTCCTGCTCTTCCGGGGTGCCGTTCAGCAATTCCTCGGGGGTGCCGGACCCGTTGCCGAACACCGCCATGCCCGCCTCGCCGCCCGCGCGCTCGAACTCCGCGAGCGCGTGCCGCAGGAACGCCAGGTTGGCCTCGCGGTCCGGGGTCAGCGTGAACGCCGGGGCCTCGTGCGGGATGCCGCGACGGACCAGGTCGGGCCTGCGCGCCAAGACGTCCAGCACGATGAGCGCGCCCGAGCTGCTGCCCAGGATGTCGGCGGGCTCGCCGTTGCCGAGCAGTTCCAGCAGGGCGATCGCGTCGCTCGCGTGCTCCTCGATCACCTGCGCGGTGGGCGGGCCGTCCAGGACGCTGCGGCCGTTGCCGCGCCGGTCGTAGTGCACGACCGTGTAGCGGTCCTCGAAGTGCTTGCCCACCAGCTCGAAGTTCGTCGTGTCGCTGGTGCCGCCGCCGATGAACAGCAGCACCGGACCGGATCCGGCGTGCTCGTAGTAGATGGTCGCGCCCGGAACCTTCAGCGTGTTTCCCATTCGGGGCACGCTAGCGCGGGCCGGTGGAGCGCCGGTGGAGCCGGGAGTCCTGATCGGACCGAGTAGAACCCCTTATGGGAACGGCGTTGCCCGGTCCGCGGCGGTCGTCCTAGCCTGGGAGGCAGGGGAAGGAAGCACATCGGCCTCGCCGCCGTCCGAGGGATTCCCCTCATCGAGATCGTCTCCGTCCGACCCGCGCGGCCGAAAGGAAAAACGATGCCGACCACCTTCCCCACCGCCCTCCTGGACGTCCGGTTCAGCGAACCCGGCGTGGAGCCCACGTCGTGGGAGGAGACCCTGCGCCTGCTGGAGACCGCGGAGCTGTTCTGGCTCACCACCGTCCGCGCCGACGGCCGCCCGCACGTGACGCCGGTCGTCGCGGTGTGGCACGAGAACGCGCTGTTCTTCAGCACGGCGTCGTTCGAGCAGAAGATGCGCAACCTGGAGCACAGCGGCAAGGTCGCCGTGACGACCGGCAACAACCTGTGGACCGAGGGCCTCGACGTGGTCGTGGAGGGCCGGGCGTCGCTCATCACCGACCCCGACGACCTCACCGGGATCGCGGCCGCGTTCAGCGCGAAGTACAGCGACGACAAGGGATGGCACCTGGAGATGATCGACGGCGTCGCCCACGTGGCGGGCCACCCGGCCGTCGTGTTCCGGATCGACCCGGACAAGGTGCTGGCGTTCGGCAAGGCCCCGCACGCGCAGACCGGCTACCGATTCGCCCGCGCCGCGGTGTCGGCCTGACCGTGAACGGCGGCGAAGCTCCTGGGGGCGGTTCCCAGGAGCTTCGTTGTTCGTTTCGGTGGTATCAGAGGACTTCCGCGACGGCGGCGGCGAAGTCGGCGTGCCGGAACTCGAACCCGGCGTCGCGCAGCACCGTCGGCACGACGCGCAGGCTGATCAGCGCCAGCTCGTCGGCGGCCTCGCCGAGCGCGAAGCGGACCACGGACTTCGGCACGGACAGCAGGACCGGCCGGTTCAGGGCCCGGCCGAGCGCCCTGGTGAACTCGTCGTTGGTCACGGGTTCCGGCGCGCACAGGTTGACCGGCCCGGACACCTCGGGGTTCTCCACGAGGAAGCGGATGGCGGCGACCTCGTCCGGGACGCTGATCCACGCCACGTACTGCTCGCCGTCGCCCAGCCTCCCGCCGAGGCCGAGCCGGATCATCGGTTTGAGCTGGCTGAGCAGACCGGCGTCCGGCGAGAGCACGAGCCCGGTGCGCAGCAGGACGACCCTGGTGCCCGAGTCCCGCGCCACGGCCGTCGCGGCCTCCCAGTCGATCACCATCTCGGCGAGGAAACCCCTGCCCTCGCCCGAGTCCTCGTCGACGACGTCGGTGCCGGTGTCGCCGTAGAAGCTCAGGCTCGACGCGTTGAGCAGCGTCGGGACGCCGTGTTCGGCGACGGCCGCCGCGAGCACCCCGGCCGGGGCGATGCGGCTGTCCCTGATCCTCCTCTTGTGCGCCGGGGTCCACCGGCCCTGCACCGAGGCGCCGCACAGGTTCACCACGGCCCCCACCCCCTCGAACGCCCCGTCCGCGATCTTCCCGGACGGCGGGTCCCACTCGCGTTCGTCGTCGGCCACCGGTTCGCGCCGCACCAACCGGCGCACCTCGTGACCCGCTCCGCGCAGTTCGGACACCACCGCGCTGCCTATGAGTCCTGTCGATCCCGCGATGAGAATCAGCATGCGAACGACGTTATGGTCGCTCGCTCCACCGGCACTGCAACCTGGCTCGAACCGGTCGAACCGGTCGAACCGCCCCCGCGGCGGGCGGCGGGCCCGACCGCCCGCGCCCGCCACCGCGGGGATCAGACCGTCGAGCGGGTCTCGAGGATTTCCAGGTAGTGCTCGTTGAACATGAGACCAAGGACGTTGCCGAACGGGTCGACGACCGACGCCGTCACGAAGCCGGGCCCGTGCTCGGTGGGCTTGTCGTGCAGCGTCGCCCCCAGGGAGAGGAGCCGCTCGATGTTGTCCTCCAGCTCGTCGACGTGCCAGTACACCATCGCGCCGCTCGGCTGCTCCGAGCGTGTGTGCGGCGCGAACCTGCTGTCCAGGATGCCCAGCTCGTGCAGGTAGTCGCCGATGCGGAACTCCACGTACAGCGGGGTGCCCTCCTCCGGCCGGGCGAAGTACGGCTCCTGGCCCAGGACCTCGGTGTACCAGGCGACCGCGGCCGGGACGTCGTCGGCGAAGAAGTTGACGGTGGTGAGGCCTCGCAACATGGGGTGGTTCCTTCCTTCAGCGGATGACACCTACCATCATCCGGCTTAAAGTGCTCACCATCTGAGCACTTTGTCAGTGAAACTGGGTGACATGCGCGCAGACCGCCTCGTGGCCACGCTCCTGCTCCTCCAATCACGGGGACGGGTGACGGCCGCCGACCTGGCGACCGAGCTGGAGGTCTCCGTCGCCACCGCGCGCCGCGACCTCGAGGCGCTGTCGGCGGCGGGGATCCCCGTGTACCCGCAAGCGGGACGCGGTGGCGGCTGGTCGCTCGTCGGCGGCGCGCGCACCGACCTGAGCGGCCTGTCCGCGCCCGAGGCGCAGGCGCTGTTCCTGCTCGTCGGGCCCGCGGCCGCCGTCTCCGGCGAGGCGAAGGCGGCGCTGCGCAAGCTCGTCCGCGCCCTGCCGAAGGGGTTCCGCGCGGACGCGGAGGCCGCCGCGAGCGCGACGATGATCGACCCCGCCCGCTGGGGCGAGCAGGACAAGCGGCGGCCGGCGACGGTGGACGTCCTCCAAGCCGCCGTGGTGCGGCGGCGGAAGATCCGCATCACCTACGCCAAGCACGCCCGCGACCGGTCCGTGCGACTGGTGGCCCCGTGGGGCCTCGTCGACAAGGACGACGTCTGGTACCTGATCGCGGGCACCGACAAGGGGCAGCGGACCTTCCGCGTCGACCGGATCGTCGAGACCGAGCCGACCGACGAGCCCGCCGACCGCCCGGACGACTTCGTGCTCGCCGAGGCGTGGGAGCGGGTCGTCGGCGAGGTGGAGGACAAGCGGTCCCGCACGACGGCGGTCGTGCTCGCGCCCACCCGGCACCTGTCCGTGCTGCGCACCCACTTCGGGCGGCACTGCCGGGTGGAGGAGGACTACGCCGACGGGCGCTCGCGCGTCCACGTCGCCGCGCCGACCCCGCTGGACATCGCCCGGCACCTCGCCGGGTGGGGCGCCCAGATCGAGGTCGTCGAGCCCCCGTCGGTCAAGGCGGAACTCGGGCGGATCGGCGCGGAACTCGCCGACCGGTACGCCGAATAGACCTTGCACAGCATTGATTGTTTTCACCGGAATCATTTCGATAAGCAGCGTTGATGATGCGGCCGTTGCTCCCACAGTATTACCGGCTTAGGGTAAACGCAAACGTCAGCCCGTAATCGGATCGAGTGAAAGGGGGCGACGTGAAGTTCGGGGTATATCCGGCCTACATCGGCGGCCGAGACGTCACCGGCGAGAACGCGCAGTTCGTTCACACGATCACCGCGCGGGCGCTGATCGAGGACACCTTCCCCAGCCTGGGTCTCAAGCGCGACCTCGACCTCGGGGTCGTCGACCCCCGCCAGGCCGGGGACAGCGTCGTCGGGGCGTGCGTCGTCGCCGACGAGGCCACGGCCGACCTGGCGCTCGAAGCCGCCGCGCTGGCCGTCCCCGCGTGGGGCCGCGTCCCGCTCGCCGACCGGCTGGAGATCGGCCACGCCATCGCCCGACGGCTCCAGGAGCACAGCGACCCGCTGGTCGAGATCCTGGTGGCCGAGGGCATGCCGGTCTCGTCGGCCCAGGGCATGCTCATGGGCATCCCGTACACCGGCTGGAGCCGCGAGACGCTGGAGTTCTGCGCGTCGCAGCTGGAGTTCCGCCGGACCGACGGCGTCCGCGAGATGGTCCTGCGCCGGGTCCCCGACGGCGTCGTGTGCATCAACCCGCCGCAGAACGCCGCCATGGTCAACGCGCTGAACGGCCTCACGGCCATGCTCGCGGGCAACACCGTGGTCGTGCGCGCCCCCCGCGGCGTGGCGCTGAGCTGCATGTACGCCATCCGCGAGGTCGTGGCGCCGGTGCTGGAGGAGGCGGGAGCCCCCGCGGGCACCGTCAACGCCTTCTGCGGCGCGCCGGTCGTCGACAAGTGGCTGGCCAGCGAGCACGTGAACGACGTCATCTACTTCGGCGGCAGCAAGAAGGGCCTGGAGTTCGAACGCGAGGCCATCGCCGCGGGCAAGAAGCCGATCCTGGAACTCGCGGGCAACGACTGCTGCGTGGTCTGGCGCGACGCCGACCTCGACGCCGCCGTGGACACGATCACCCAGTTCTTCATGTCCTCCGGCCAGATCTGCTCGGTCCCCAACCAGGTGGTCGCCCACCCGGCGATCGCGGACGAGCTGGTGGAACGCCTGGTCGAGGCCACGAAGAAGATCAAGCCGGGCTACCCGGACGAGGTCGGCGTGGTGCTCACGCCGGTGCTCGGGGTCGACTGGTTCTACGGCTGCCTCGGCGAGGCGCTGGCCAAGGGCGCGAAGCTCGTGCACGGCGGCCACCGCCTGGAGGTCGACGGCACCCAGTCGGACACCGGCTTCTTCGTGGAGCCGAGCATCGTCCGGGTCGAGGGCCTCCAGGGCGCCAGGGACCTGTCCGTGGTGCGCGACGAGACGTTCTTCCCGCTGCTGCCGATCATCGTCCCCGACGTCCCCACCTCGGACGACGACCTGCTGGAGGAGGTGCTGGCGTTCGTCAACTCCAACGCCTACCACCTGCGGAACTCGGTCTGGACGACCAGCGCCGAGACGATCGACCGGTTCCTCTCGGGCGTCACCAACGGCGGCCTGCTGAAGATCAACGACTCGCACGGCGCGTTCCTGCCGTTCCTGCCGAACCAGGGCGGCGCGGGCCTGACCGGCGGCGCGTTCGGCGAGGCCAACCACCCCATGCTGCGCAGCACCCGCCTCCAGGGCGTGAGCGTCGTCCGCCCGGAAGGAGCACAGACCCCGTGACCAGCCGCATCCTCAAGGCCGTCGTGCGGGCGTCGGCGGCCGACGTGATCACCCGGTTGAGCGACGACTCGACGTTCGCCGAGCAGGCCGACGACATCGTCTCGATCACCGACGCCGGCAACGGCCTCCGCACGTGGGTGCTCGCCTTCCGGGGCGGCGCCGCGACGTGGACGCAGGGCACCCGGCCGGGGGCGGACAACCCGCTCCGCGTCGAGTTCGCCCAGATCAGCGGCCAGTTCCAGCACCTGTACGGCGCGTGGACGGCCGTGGACACCGCGGACGGCTGCGAGGTCACCTACGAGGTGGACTTCCGGACGAACGTGCCGCACCTGGCGGGCGCGATCGACTCGGCCGTCGGCCGGGTGCTGGTCCGCACCGCGCACCAGCTCCTCACCGCAGCGGGCGGACCGGCGCGCGTCACCAAGGGCTCCCACCTGCTGCAGGACCTCGCGGAAAAGGCTCCGTCACCCGTCTGAGCTAATTCCCACCCGCTCCACCGGAATTATAGCGATTCTCCACCAGCGCTCCACCAAAGACGACTACCGGCATTTCGCCGCCGCAGTCACCTCGGCCGGTCCCGAAGCCCGGCGTGTTCATTTCTTCGCGATTCCCGGCGCGCCCGAAAACGCGCGCGCCGGGAATTCCCACCCCCGCCGACGTCGGGAACCGATCACGAGGAGAAGCAATCATGGATCGCGTCTGCATCATCGGAGCCGGTTGGTCAGGCCTCGCCGCCAGCCAGGTCCTGCACGAGCGCGGCATCCCCTTCGACTGCTACGAGGCCGGGTCCGAGGTCGGCGGCAACTGGCGCTACCTCAACGACAACGGCATGTCCTCGGGGTACCGGTCGCTGCACATCAACACCTCCAAGAAGCTGTCGGAGTACCGCTGCTACCCGATGCCGGAGGAGTACCCGCCGTTCCCCAGCGTCTTCCAGATGTCGGAGTACCTCGACGACCTGGTCGACCACTTCGGGTTCCGCGACAAGATCGCGTTCCGCACCGAGGTCACGCACGTCGAGGCGGCCGAGGAGGGCGGCTGGACCGTGACCTCGCGGCACCGCGACACCGGCGTCGAGACGACGCGGCACTACGGGTCGGTCATGGTCGCCAACGGCCACCACTGGAAGCCCCGCGACCCGGAGCCCGCCTTCCCCGGCGTGGAGACCTTCACCGGCACGCAGATCCACTCGCACTACTACAAGACGCCCGAGGAGTACGCGGGCAAGCGCGTGCTGGTGCTGGGCTTCGGCAACTCGGCCGCGGACATCGCGGTCGAGACCTCCGGGGTCGCCGAGCGCACGTTCCTCACCACCCGCCGCGGCGGGTACGTGTTCCCCAAGTTCATGTTCGGCAAGCCCGCCGACGACATGATCAGCCCGTTCCTCACCATGGTCATGCCGCGCGAGCAGCAGCGGTGGATCATGGCGCTGCTGCTGAAGCTGTCCATCGGCAGCGTGCAGGACTTCGGCCTGCCCAAGCCGGAGCACAAGCTGTTCAACTCGCACCCGACCGTGTCGGAGACGCTGCTGCCGAAGCTCGGCCACGGCGACATCGGCGTGAAGCCGAACATCAGCCACTTCGACGGCGGCTCGGTGCACTTCGTCGACGGCAGCGTCGAGGAGATCGACGCGGTGATCTACGCGTCCGGCTACCAGGTGAGCTTCCCGTTCCTGGACGAGAGCGTCATCGCGCCGACGGACAACGACGTGTCGCTGTTCCACCGGGTCGTGGACCCGAACCACGACGGCCTGTACTTCATCGGGCTGTTCCAACCGCTGGGCGCGACGACCGTGCTCGCCGAGGCGCAGTCGCACTGGGTCGCCGACCTGGTGCAGGGCAAGGCGGCCCTGCCGTCGGTCGAGGCGATGGCCAAGGAGATCAAGGGCTACAAGGACTCGCTGGCCAAGCGGTACGTGACGTCCAAGCGGCACACCATGCAGGTCGACCACTACCCGTACCTCGCCGAGCTGCGCGGCGCTCGGAAGAAGGGCGCCAAGCTCGCGCGGAAGGCGTTGAAGGCGCGCAACAAGGCCGCGTTGAAGACGCCGCTGAGCAGCGACTACCAGCCCGAGGAGGTGTCGATCCGGATCGACGCCCACCCGGACGTCGTGTGGGACCTGATCAGCGACGTGACCAGGATGGGCGACTGGAGCCCGGAGTGCTGGAAGTGCTCCTGGCGCGACGAGACGCGCGGGGTCGGGGCGAAGTTCACCGGCCACAACAAGCGCGGCTGGATGCGCTGGGTCACCAGCAACACCGTCGAGGCGTGGGAGCGCGGCAAGGCGTTCTCCTTCCACACCACCACGAACGGCGTGCGGTGGGGGTACCGGCTCGAGCAGGACGGTGACGGCACGGTCCTGACCGAGCGGTGGGACGTGTCCGGGCAGAGCGAGGCGCAGCGCAAGCGCACGGCGTCGTTCGCGAACATGATGCTCGGCGGGTACGAGGGCCACACCGCGGAGCTGCGCGCCGGGATGACGGCGACGCTGGAGCGGGTCAAGGCCGCCGCCGAGGCGGTGGAGCGCCCCGCCGCCGTGCGCGAACTGGTGGCGCTGGAGCAGGCCGCCTGACCGTTCCGCTCGTGCTGGAGCCGCACCGGGGTCGTACTCCGGTGCGGCTCCAGCGCGTGTCCGTAGCGTGTGGACGGCTGTCGACGGGAGGTCGGTGATGGAGCACCAGGTGTTCGCCACGATCGAGGAGTTCGAGGCGTGGATGGAGGAGAACCACGCCGTCGCCGACGAGGTGTGGGTGCCGCTGGCGAAGAAGGGCACGGACGTCCCGTCGATCACGCGGGACGAGGCGCTGGACGTAGCGCTGTGCTACGGCTGGATCGACGGGAAGTCGTTCTCCGGCAGCACGCCCGAGGGCTGGTGGGCGCAGCGGTTCTCGCCGCGGCGCAAGCGCAGCCCGTGGTCCAGGATCAACTGCGCGCGCGTGCAGGAGCTGATCGAGGCCGGGTGGATGCGACCGGCGGGGCTGGCGCAGATCGAGGCCGCGAAGGCCGACGGCCGGTGGGACGCGGCGTACGCGCCGCAGAGCACCGCCGAGGTGTCGCCGGAACTGCGGGCGGCGCTGGACGCCTCCCCCGCGGCGTCGGCGGCGTTCGACGCGCTGAGCCGGAGCAACCGGTACCAGATCCTGCTCACGCTGCAGAAGGCCAAGAAGCCGGAGACCCGCGAACGGCGGATCGCCGACTACGTGGACCGGCTGGCGTCCGGCGACCCGCCGCACGGCGCGCGGAAGCCGAGGTGACGATGTGCGCCGGGAACACCGAGAACCCCGGATCCGGCGAAGGGATCCGGGGTCCGGGGTTCGAGCGCGGTTCCCGGCGGCCGCGCGACGGACGCCTCGGGGGTGGGCACCTGGCGCTCGCCGGGTCGTGTCGGGAACCGCGACCGGTCAGCGGCTCGGGTCGTAGCCCGAGCTGAGGACCCTGATCGCCTCGACCTCGTGGGGGCAGGGGTCGGCGGTGGAGGCGCACCCGTGCAGGAAGTGCTCCTTGGCCGCTCGCTGCAAGTAGGACGCGACCGTGAACAAACCCTGGCTGTTCGCCACCCGGACCGCCGCCATGAGCAACTCGGGTCCCGCTGGATCGGTGATCATCACCGCACCTCCTGCCGCCGTGTGACGACACGATGGCCCCGCCCGCTCCGAGGAGCCTTGACGACTCCTCGACGCGGGTCAGGCCAGCATCTTCTGCATCTCCCGCGTCTCCGCGCGGTCCAGGCGGGCGTCCGCGCTGAGGATCGCGCGCTGCAACTCCCGCAGCCGTGCCGACGGCTCCACGCCCAGCTCCTCGATCAGCGTGCCGCGCAGCGCCTTGAAGGCGTCCAGCGCCTGCCACTGCCTGCCGGAGCGGAAGAGGGCGACCATGTGGTGGGCGCACAGGTTCTCGTTCATCGGGTAGCGGGCGGTCAGCACGGCCAGCTCGCTGAGCAGCACGTGGTGCCTGCCGCAGCGCATCTCGGCGGCGATCCGGCTCTCCACGACCGACAGCCTGCTCTCCTCCAACCGGGTGACCTCGATGCTCAGGGACTCGCCCGTCGGCACGTCCACCAGCGCGGGACCCCGCCAGATGTCGAGCGCGCCGCGCAGCAGCCTGGCCGCCGACTCGAAGTCGCCCGCCTCCGCCGCGCGCCGCCCGGACTGGGTGAGGCGCTCGTACTCGTGCACGTCCACGTCCTCCGGCGCCACGTCCAGCAGGTACCCGCCGAACCGCGTGGCCAGCACGCCCGTGGCGTCGTCGCCGATGAGCCTGCGCAGCTGCATGATGTAGGTCTGCAACGTGGTGCGGGCGCTGCGCGGGGGCCGTTCGCCCCACAGCTCCTCGATCAGCGTCGCGACCGGGACGACCTGACCGGCGCGCAGCGCCAGCAGGGCGAAGATCTGCCGGGGCTTGGCGGCCGTCGGAAGCACCGAGCGACCGTCCACTGTGGCCTCCAACAGGCCCAAAACCTTGATCTGCATCGCCGTGCCTCCTCGGTGATCCCGACTCCTCCTGGTGCCTGACCAGTCCACCGCACGGCCGCTCGTTTCCCCAGTGTCGTTACCACCAGTCCGACGTGAAGTCACCCCCTGTCGGGCATGAAAACTTCACGTTCGAGGCAGGTACGCCGTAACTACCGGCGAGTCGTTCTCCACCAGCAGAATCCTGACCAGCACTTTCCACGAAATCCGCCGCTTAAACATCATCTGGGGAGATTGAGATGAACACCACGACCCGCACCGCCGACGCCCTGGCCGACGACCTCGATCTGGTCATCTACGAGTTCGACCGCCCCTCCGGCCACGCCCTGGACTTCCTCGGGTTCAGCGTGCACACCGAGGGCGGCCCCATTCCCGGCGTCCGCTCCACACTCGCGGGCTGAGAGAGCGGGGACCGCGGCCATGGGGAGACACGAGCGCATCGGGTTCAAGCGGCACTTGAGGCCGGAGATCGTCCACGGCGAGGCGGTGTACCTCTTCTCCGAGAGCGGGGTGACGGCCCTCCAGGGACCGCACGTCGAACTGCTGGCCCCCCTGCTGGACGGGACGCGGGACCTGGAGGCGCTCCTGCGCGACCTGCCGGAGGCGGTGTCCGCCGACGACGCCGGACGCCTGCTGACCAGGCTCGGAGCGGCCGGGCTGATCGGCGCGGTCGCGCCGGACGAGGACAACCGGCCCGCGCTGGCCTACTGGGACGCCGCCGGGCTGGACGCCTCGGCCGCCGTGCGCGGCGCGGGCGCCGGGCGGGTGCGGGTGGCGACCGTCGGGGGCGCGTGCCGGAAGGGCGTGGTCGGCGCGCTGGTCCGCGCGGACCTCGACGTCACGATCGGCCCCGAGAGCCCCGACCACACCGAGCCCGTCGACCTGGCCGTCGTCGTGTGCGGCGACTACCTCGACCCCGAGCTGCGCGCCGTCGACGAGCGGCACCGCGCGGCGGGCACGCCGTGGCTGCTGCTCAAGACGACCGGCACGCAGGTGTGGGTCGGACCGTTCTTCACCCCCGGCGAGGGGGCCTGCTGGCGCTGCCTCGCCGCACGGCTGTCGGCCAACCGCCCGGCCGAGGCCCACGTGCAGTCGGTGAGCGGCAGGCTGGGTCCCGCCGCGCGCCCGGCCGTCGGCCTGCCGTCGGTGGCGGGCACCGCGACCGAGGTCGCCGCGCTGGAGGCCACCAAGTGGCTCGCGGGCTACCGGCACGCGGGCCAGCGCGAGATCTGGATGTACGACAGCCTGGACATGCGGGTCACCCACCACGAGGTGCACCGGATCCCGCAGTGCGCGGGCTGCGGCGAGCCGGACCTGGTGCGCGACCGGACCAACGCCCCGGTGCGACTGGGATCGCGGCTCAAGCGCTCCCGCGACCCCGGCGGCCACCGGTCCGCGTCCCCGCAGGAGGTCCTGGACCGCTACCGGCACCTGGTCAGCCCGGTCACCGGCGTGGTCAAGGAGATCCGCCGCGACCAGCGCGGACACGACTTCTTCCACTCCTACCGCTCCGGCACGAACGCCGCCGCGTGCGCGGGCGGGCTCGACGGGCTCCGCTCGACCCTGCGCTGCGACAACGGCGGCAAGGGCGTGACGCCGTTGCAGGCCGAGGTCGGCGCGCTGTGCGAGGCGCTCGAACGGCACAGCGGCAGCTACCACGGCGACGAGGCCACGGTCCGCGGCAGCTACCGGGGCATCGGCGACGACGCCGTGCACCCGGACTCCTTCCAGCTGTTCGACCAGCGCCAGTTCGAGGACCGGGTCGAGCGCAACGCCGCCCACTCGCCGTTCCAGCACGTGCCCGAGCCGTTCGACGAGCACGGCGTGCTCGACTGGACGCCGGTGTGGTCGCTGACGAACCAGTGCCACCGGCTGCTGCCGACCGGCTCCCTCTACTACGGGGCACCCGCGCCCGCGTCGATCACCGCGAACTCCAACGGCTGCGCGGCCGGGAGCAGCGTCGAGGACGCCGTCCTCCAGGGCCTGCTGGAGGTCGTGGAGCGCGACGCCGTGGCGCTCTGGTGGTACAACCGCACCCGGATGCCCGCGATCGACCTGGACTCGATCGGCGACCCGTTCGTCGACGAGCTGCGGGACGTGTACGCGGAGCTGGGCCGCGAGGTGTGGGTGCTCGACCTGACCGCCGACCTGGACATCCCGGTCGTGGCGGCGGTGTCGCGGCGGCTCGACGGGCCGCGCGAGGACGTCATGTTCGGCTTCGGCGCCCACCTGGACCCGAGGGTCGCCGTGCGGCGCGCGCTGACCGAGCTGAACCAGGTGATGCCGTCCATCACGACCCTGCGCGACCAGGACTGGCGGCGCATGGACGTCGACCTGCGCAACTGGCTGCGGAACTGCTCCACGGGCAACCAGCCCTACCTGCTGCCCGACCCGTTCGCCCCCGCGCGGCGGATCCCGGACTTCCGCTACACGCCCCGCACCGACCTGCTGCTGGACGTCGAGTCGATCCGGACTCGCCTCGAAGAACGCGGACTGGAGCTGCTCGTGCTGGACCAGACACGCCCCGACGTGGGGCTTCCCGTGGTCAAGGTCGTCGTCCCCGGCATGAGGCACTTCTGGTCCAGACTCGCTCCAGGGCGGCTCTACTCCGTCCCGGTACGCCTGGGGAGGGTCGAGCGACCTGCCGCGTTCGACGAACTCAACCCGGTTCCGATGTTCCTGTGACCGGCGTCGGTTTAGCGCGGCCTGGGCAGAGTTGGAGTAGTGCCGTGACATCTCACTTCCCCTCCGGGCGACCGCTCTTCTCGTTGCTGGAGGACACGTACGTCAGTGCCGCCGGGCACCGGCTGACCGTGCACGGCAGGTGGGGTGACGTCGAGGTGAGCGACGACAGCCCGCTCGTGCGGGAGGCGCTGAACCGGATGAGCCTGGGTCCGGTGTCGCTGGAGAACATCCCCGTGCTGTTCGCCGAGTTCAACCGCTGGCGGACCGAGGGCTACTGCGGCACCGAGTGGCCGCGGCTGCGGTTGACGCTGGACGAGCTGGGCGGCTGCGTGGTGCCGTCGCTGGGCCTGCACGACGGGGCGGGGCCGATCCTGTCCCTGGAGGCGGTGGTGGGCGACGCCGTGTTCCGGTGGCCGCAGATCGAGGACGACGACCCGATCGAGTTCCCGCCCGAAGCGCGGATCGAGGACGTGGACGGCGACCAGGCGCTCGTGTGCGCCGGTCCGCCCTACCTGGTGGTCCTGCACCGCACCCCGGCCACCGGGATCGCGAAGCAGTTGCTGGACGGCAAGACGACCGTCGCCGAGGTCGCCGAGCGGCTCCAGGTCGACCAGGACATCGTCGCGGACGTCGTGGCGTACCTGGCCAGCGCCGGGTTCATCCTCACCGAAGGCTCCGGGTGAACCAGACAAAACACCGTCCGGGCACCGGTAGCATGACGCCCGTACGGCGAGGTCCCCAACTCTTGGTATGGGAGTGGTTGTGGCAGAACGCCTCGACGCCGTAGCGCCGCAGGGACGCGACAGCAAGGGCAGGGCGGCCGGACTCGCCCCCAGGCTGGCGCTCCTCGTCGTCACGGTCGTGTTCGCGGGCTTCGTCGTGAACGCCTTCCAGTACGTCGTCGCGGAGCGGGCCACCTTCGCCCACGTCGCGCCCGCCGTGCTCAGCCTCGCCGTCATGATGGTGCTGCAACTGGGTTTCTTCAGCAACCCGGCCGCGGACGTGCGCGGCAAACGGGGCTACGCGGCGCTGCTGGTGCAGGCGGTCGTCGTGCTCGGCCCCATCGCGCTCTACGGCGAGGGCTGGACCGGGATGCAGGGCTTCCTGGCGGGCGACGCGCTGCTCGTGCTGCGGCCGCTCGCGGCGTGGCCGGTGTTCGCCGCCGTCGCCATCGCCAACGGGATCCTCCAGTACCTGATCACCGACGTGCCGCTGGAGACGGTGTACATCATCAACCTGACGGCCGTGATCGGCCTGGTGGTGTACGGGCTGTCCCGCCTCAGATCGCTGGTGAAAGACCTCGACGACACCCGTTCCGCGCTCGCAGGCCTCGCCGTGGCCCGCGAACGCCTGCGCTTCGCCCGCGACCTGCACGACCTGCTCGGCTTCTCCCTCTCGGCCATCACGCTGAAGACCGAACTGGCCCACCGGCTGGTCCCCCGGCTCCCCGACCGGGCCCGCCGTGAACTGGCCGAGATCCTCGACATCTCCCGCCAGGCGCTGTCCGACGTGCGGGCCGTCGCCTCCTCCTACCGCGAGCTGTCGCTGGACGACGAGATGGCGTCCGCCCGCTCGGTCCTCACCGCGGCCGAGGTCGTCGTGACCGTGAAGTGCGACCGGGGCGACCTGCCGACCCGAACCCGCACCGTGCTCGCGACCGTCCTGCGCGAAGGCGTGACGAACCTGCTGCGGCACAGCAAGGCCGAGCAGTGCGAGATCACCGTGGTCCGCGACGACCGCACGGTCTCCATCGAGATCGTCAACGACGGCGTGCGCGAGTCCGACGAGCCGGTCGACCACGGCAACGGCATCGGCAACCTGACCTCCCGCGTCGAGGGCCTCGGCGGCGAGCTGACCGCCGGGCCCGGCCCGGACGAGACCTACCGGCTGCGCGCGGTCGTCCCGCTGCACCCCGAGGACGACGACGAGGACGACGACCAACCCGCCACCACGAAGTCGCTGCGCCGACGCCTGGAGCAGGGGCACGCCCTGGCGCCCCGGCTCGGCCAGGTGATCGCGACCGCGGTGTTCTGCGGCTACGCGATCAACGCCACGGTGTTCGTGGTCGCCGCGAACATGGGGCTGCTGGGCAAGGTCGTCGCCGAGGCGTGCGTGCTCACGTCGCTGGCGCTGGTGCTCGGCTTCTTCAGCCGCCCGTCGGTCCGCGTGCGCTCGCCGCTGGGCTACGCGCTGCTCGGCGTGCTGGCCGTGGCCACCTACCTGCCGATCGCGCTGTTCCAGAACCCGTTCCTCGGACTGCCCGGCCTGCTCGCGGGCAGCCTGCTGCTGGCGCTGCCCGCGCGGTTCGGCCTGCCGATGTTCCTCGCCGTCATGGCGAGCATGGGCGGCATCCAGTACGCGTTGAGCGGCGACTCGATCAACGTCACCTACGGCGTGCTCGTGACGATCAACCACGGCCTGGTCGTGTTCGCGCTGTCCCGCTTCCGCACCACGGTGCAGGACCTGTACGAGGCGCGCTCGGAACTCGCCGACCTGGCCGTGACCCGCGAACGCCTGCGCTTCGCCCGCGACCTGCACGACCTGCTCGGGTTCTCGCTGTCGGCCATCACGCTGAAGTCCGAGCTGACCCACCGGGTGGTGGACCGCGACCCGTCGCGGGCGCAGCAGGAGCTGTCCGGGATCATCGACATCTCCCGCCAGGCGCTCGCCGACGTGCGGGCCGTCGCCTCCTCCTACCGCGAGCTGTCGCTGGACGAGGAGACGGTGTCGGCGCGGGAACTGCTGATCGCCGCGAACATCAACGTGACGATGCGGCTGGAACCCTGCGAGCTGTCGCCGGACGTCCGGACCGCGCTCGCCACCGTGCTGCGCGAGGGCGTGACGAACCTGCTGCGGCACAGCCGCGCGGAGAACTGCGAGATCACGCTGGCGCGCCGGGGCGACCGGCTGACCATGGAGATCGTGAACGACGGCCTGGCCCCCGCGGGCAGCAGGCCGTCGCGGGCACGGGTGGTGTCCGCGGTCATCGGCGGCGGGTCGGGCATCCCCAACCTCACCGCCCGCGTGACCGACGTGGGCGGGACGCTCAGCGCGGGCAGCGCGGACGGCACGACCTACCGGCTCCAGGCCGAGATCCCCCTGGGCTGACCGTCCCCTGTGGACTGATCGCCCTCCCCCACCGGCACGACCTCCCGCAGCACACCGGAAGCCCCCTTGGCGTGCCCGCGGTGGACCAAGGCGTGCGTGCCGACACCTCCCCCACCGCCGCGCCCGGCGGCCCGTCCGTCCGATGTGGACAGCACCTGGCACGACAAACGCCCGCCGCACGCCCCGAGGGGCTTCTGCGACGGGCGTGAGCGGTGGTGGACGAGGCTCGCGCGGGCCCGGACGGCCCGTGGGGAAGCGCCTAGAGCCAGCCCGCGTCGGACGCGATCCGGATCGCGTCGACGCGGTTGCGCGCGTCCAGCTTGGTGACGATGGTCGTGAGGTAGTTGCGCACGGTCCCCGCGGACAGGGATAAAGCGCGGGCGATGTCCGGCGCGTCGGTCCCGTCGGCCGCCAACCGCAGCACCTCCAGCTCGCGCTCGGTCAGCGGGGACTCCCCGCGGTCCCACGCGGCGAGGGCGAGCTGCGAGTCGACGACCCGCCGCCCGGCCGCCACGTCGCGGATCGCGGTGGCGAGCTTGGCGGGCGGCGCGTCCTTGAGGATGAAGCCGTCCACGCCCGCCGCCAGCGCGCGGCGCAGCGTCCCCGGCCGGGCGAGGGACGTCAGCATCAGCGTGCGCACGTGCGGCATCGTGGCGCGGATGGTGCCCGCGGCGGTGAGACCGTCGAGCACCGGCAGGTCGATGTCGATGACGGCCACGTCCGGGCGGTGCAGCCGCACCATCGGGATGATCTGGTCCCCCGACTCGACCTCGGCCACGACCTCGATGTCGGGTTCGAGGTCGAGCAGGGCCACCAGTGCGCCCCGGACCATGTGCATGTCCTCGGCCAGCAAGATCCTGATCATCCCCGCCGTTTCCCTCCACCCGGTCCGGCACACCCTAGCGCCAGACTCCTCGACATCGGCATTCCGGAACCCCTTCAGGAGGCCAGCTGCGGCACGACCGCGCCGCCCCGCACGTCCAGGCCCGAGTCCGCGCTCAAGATCGCCCGCTGGAGCTGCCGGAGGCGCTCGGAGGGCGCCAGGCCCAGCTCCTCGACCAGCCGGTCGTGCAGCGAGCGGTACTCCTCCAGCGCGCGCCACTGCCTGCCCGAGCGGTACAGGGCCAGCATGTGCTGCGCGCGGAAGTTCTCGTGCATCGGGTGCTGGGCGGTGAGCATGGACAGCTCGCCGAGCAGGGCCTGGTGCCTGCCGAGCCGCAATTCGGCGTCGATGCGGGTCTCCTGGACGCCGAGCCTGCTCTCCTCCAGCCGGGTGATCTCCATGCCGAGCCGCACGCCGATCTTCACGTCCGACAGCACCGGGCCGCGCCAGACCGCCAGCGCGGCGCCGAACAGCGTGGACGCCTCCTCCAGCCTGCCCGCGTCGAACGCCAGCCTGCCCGCCTTCGCGGAGCGCTCGAAGGCAGCCACGTCCACGCTGTCGGGCCCCGCCTCCAGGAGGTAGCCGCCGTATCTGGTGACGAGCACGTCCTTCGCCTGCGGGTGCGGCGCGGCGGCCTCGATCTTCCGGCGGATCCGCAGGACGTAGGTCTGGAGCGTGGTGAGCGCGCTGCGCGGGGGCGTCATGCCCCACAGCTCCTCGATCAGGGTGGGCACCGTCACGACCTGTCCCGCCTGGAGCCCGAGCAGCGCGAGCAGCTGCCGCGGCTTGCTCGCCGTGGGCGTGATCGACACGCCGTTCAGGCGGGCTTCCAGTGGTCCCAGCACCTTGATCTCCATGGAACTCTCCCCAGTCTCGATGTCCGGTTTGCGCACTACCAGTGCATCCGATCGGTGCCGGGTGACGCCACATACCGCGGCACGTATCCACAGTGACCAAGTAATGTCCGACGCGGTGAAAGTTTCACCCGGTCGAGGAGAACTGCATTCGGTAGCAGTCCGAGCGCGCGTAGTGATGAAGGGCGAACCGCATTCCTCCGCGTGTCGGAGCACGAGCGGAGGACGCCCTTGTAGTATTTGCCGTGGTGCGTCCCTGGGGGCAGAAATGACGGCACAGGCCCATCCACCCGGAAGTGTCCGGCTGCCGCTCTGGCCTGCCCGCCGCACCACCCGGTCCGCCCTCGCGGTGATGTGCGGACTGGCCGCCGTCGAGATTGGCCACGTGCTGCTGCTCGGCCGCGACTTCACCCATTCGGCGGTCGCCATCGCCGTCATTGTCTTGTTGTCATCCACGCAGTTGTTCTATTTCTGCCGACCGGACGCGCCATTGCGGTTCCCGATCGGGCCACTCGTGGTGACCGGCCAGATGGCGCTCGTGTTCGTCCCGGTATTCGCCTTTCACCACTCGTGGATCGCCCTCCCCGGTTTGCTGGCGGGCAGCGTGCTGCTGGTGTTCCCCGCGCCCGTGGGCAAGGTGGCGTACGGGCTGACCGTCGCGGCGGCGGGCGCGGCGCAGGCGGCGACCGGCGGCGACGCCACCACCGTGCTGTTCGGCGTGGTCGCGACCGCGTTGACCGGCCTGGTCGTGCACGGCCTGCCGTGGTTCGCCGCGCTGGCCGCCAGGCTGGCCGAGTCGCGCACCGAACTGGCGCTGTGCGCCGTGGCCGACGAGCGCCTGCGGGTGTCCCGCGACCTGCACGACCTGCTCGGCTACGGCCTGTCCGCGATCAAGCTCAAGAGCGAGCTGGTCCACCGGATGCTGCCCGACCAGCCCGAACAGGCGCGCGAGTCGGTCGCGGAGATCATCGACATCACCCGGCTCACGCTGGTCGACGTGCGGTCCGTCGCGCTGGGCTACCGGCTGCTGTCGGTGCGGGAGGCGGTCACCTCCGCCAAGGCCGTGCTGACCTCGGCCGACATCGACGTCCGGCTGGAGCTCGACGACCGGCCGGTGCCGGAGCCCGCGGCGACCGTGCTGGCCACGCTGGTCCGCGAGGGCGTGACCAACGTGCTCCGGCACAGCAAGGCCGAGAACTGCGAGATCAGCGTGCGCCGGTGCGGTCGGCTGGTGCTGCTGGACATCGTCAACGACGGCGCGGGCCACGGGACCCGCGACCGGTCCGGCAGCGGCGTGCGGAACATGACCGAGCGGGTGCGCGAGATCGGCGGCCAGGTCACCGCCCGGCACGTCGACGACGACCGGTTCCACCTGCACGCGTCGATCCCGCTCGACCTGGCCGTGGAGGCCGCCGAGAAGACCGAGGAGGAGCTGGCGGGCTAGAGCCAGCCGGACTTGCGGGCGATGCGGACCGCGTCGACGCGGTTGCGCGCCTCGAGCTTCATGGTGACGGTCGTCAGGTAGTTGCGGATCGTGCCGACGGACAGGAACAGCCGCTTCGCGATCTCCATCGCGTTCGCGCCGTCCGCCGCCAACCGCAGTACCTCCAGCTCACGCGGGGTGAGCGGGCACTCGTCGCCGTCCCACGCGGCCAGCGCGAGCTGCGAGTCGATCACCCGCCGACCGACCGACACCCCGCGGATCGCGTCCGCGAGCTGGTTGATCGGCGCGTCCTTGAGGATGAACCCGTTGACGCGGGCGGTGAGCGCGCGGCGCAGCGTTCCGGGTCGCCCCAGGCTCGTGAGGATGAGCGTGCGGGTCTCCGGAACGCTGTCGCGGATGAGCGCGGCCGCGGAAAGGCCGTCCATGCCGGGGAGGTCGATGTCCAGCACCGCGACATCGGGTTTGTTCTGCATGACCGCCGGAAAGATTTCGTCACCGTTGGCGACGGACGCGACGACTTGTATGTCCGGCTCCAGGTCGAGCAACGCGACGAGGGCACCGCGCACCATTTGCACGTCCTCGGCGAGCAACACCCTGATCATCCAGCCCCCTAGCATGTGTGCTCCGGTACCAGAGTCTTACACTCCGTAAGGGGCCTGTACATGCAATTGCGCCGAATGCAGAAAACACTCAGCCGAACGCTCCAATAGAAAATGACATGGGTAATTGAGGGGTCACTGGCCGTCACCCGGAGCGGGACGAAGTCCTTAGCCACGACAACGAACCCCGTGGAGCGGTAAACAATGCGAAACATATCAGCGTTACGCATCCACGGCCAGAGGCGCGGACCCCGCCGTCAATACGCGGCGGCGGACCGCATGTCGCGATTCGAGTACCCGTGCGCGCCGGACGGGACAATCGGGTGGCCCTCCTCGGAGGAGACGGACCACCCGACCGCCGTCGCGCGGAGTCGCGTGCGCATCAGTTCCCTTCGCTCATCAGGTCGCCGAGGATCTCCCCGAGGACGTCAGCCCCGTTGCGGGTGAGCACGGACGCCAGGTGGCACTGCACGGAGGCGAAGCCCGGCCCGCGCAGGCCGTGGACCTCGTCGCCGGAGTCCTCGCGGAACACCTCCACGACGCCGTCGCGCGCCTCGCAGGGGAACCGGTCGGCGTCCGACCGGGCCGAGAAGGTGTTGTAGAAGCCGACCAGCTCGGTCCGCCCGAACAGGCCGATCTTGCGCTGCACGCCCTGGTTGGGCTCGTCGCGCCGCCGCACGGGCAGGCCCAGCATGGTGCTGAGCACCTGGTGGCCCAGGCACACGGCGAAGAACGGGGTGCCCCGCTCCAGCAGCGTCGCGACGACGGCCCGCATCGCGGCGATCTTCGGGTCGTGCACCTCGCGGGGGTCGCCGGGGCCGGGCCCGACGATCACCAGGTCGTAGCCGTCGAGCCGGTAGTCGGAGTCGAACCGCGCCACGGTCACGTCGATGCCCAGCGACCCGATGAGGGTCCGGGCCATGTAGGTGAACGTGTCCTCGGCGTCGATCACCAGGATGCGCTTGCCGTCCAGCGCCGGCACCCGCCGGGAGCGGGACTCGGGCCGGGCGAACCAGAACTCCGACAGCGGGAGGTTGCGCTCCGCGAGCGCCTGCCGGACGGCCGGGTGGCCGCTCAGGTCCGGCACCTCGGCCACGGGCGGCAGCGAGGCCCCCCGCAGCGCCGCCAGCAGCCCGGCGGCCTTGGCCCGCGTCTCCTCGGCCTCGGACTCCGGCGACGAGTCGCGCACCAGCGTGGCGCCGACGCCGATGGTCATCCGGCCCTCGGCGGAGATGTCCGCGGTGCGGATCATGATGGCCGAGTCGAGCGCCTGCGCGCCGTGGGCGTCGCGGCCGATGAGGGCCGCCACCCCCGCGTAGTAGCCGCGGCCCTGCGGCTCGTAGCGGGCGATGACGCGGCAGGCGCTCTCCAGCGGGCCGCCGGTGACGGTGGGGGCGAACAGGGTGTCGCGCAGGACCTCCCGCGCGTCGAGGGAGGACCGGCCCTCGATCAGGTACTCGGTGTGGGCGACGCGCGCCATCTGCTTGAGGTGCGGGCCGAGTGCGCGGGCTCCGAGGTCGCAGACCCGGCCCATCATCTTCAGCTCCTCGTCCAGCACCATGTACAGCTCGTTGGCCTCCTTCGTGTCCGACAGGAACTTGAGCACCCCGTCCAGCTCGGGGCCGGTCTCGGGGTAGCGGTAGGTGCCGCTGATGGGGTTCATGACGACGGTGCCCGCGTCGAGGCTCACGTGGCGCTCCGGCGAGGCCCCGACGAACGTGCGGCCGCCGGTGCACACCAGGAACGTCCAGTAGGAGCCCGGATCGCGGCCGAGCAGCCTGCGGAAGAACGTCAGCGCCGTCGTCCGCGACCAGTTGGTGATCTCGGCGGAGAACGAGCGCTTGATCACGAAGTTCGCGCCCGTCCCCTCGCCGATCTCCTCGGTGAGCACCCGGCGGACGACCTCGGCGTACCTCTCGTCGTCGAGGTCGAACTCGCCGGAACCGAGTTCTATCGCGCCGTCCGGTAGTTCCGCGGTGACGTCGTCGAAGGGCAGCACCTCCTGGTCGGTGACGGTGATCGCGATGAGCGGCTCGCCGTCGTCGGGGTAGTGGAATCCGCGTTCGCGGACCTGTCGGAAGGGCAGGAGCACGAGGACGTCGTGCCGGTCCGCGGGCCCGTCCTCCCGCAGGGGGATGTCGGCGATCAGGTCGACCTCGGCCACGTCGCCGAAGAGCAGGTCGACCCGGTCGGGTCCGGCCGAGCCAGGCCGGTGCAGCAGGGCGAACGGCGGCGCGTCCGGCCCCAGGATCCGATCCAGCCAAACAGTCATGGGGGTGTTGGGCGCCTCCCCGCACGGGAGGGGGCGCCCGCTCCTTTCTCGAGACGTGGGCCTGCTCGGCTGGTGTACCTCGGCGCGCTGGAGAAGCGCTTACGCGCCAGGGGATCCGTCAGAACTCGCCGTCCACCATGGAGAGCGCGGTGCGGGTGGACACGGTCACCGAACAGCGCGACGACGCGTAGTCGAGCGCCATCCGGTGGTACTCCAGGGAGAAGTCCGCGACGGCGTCCGCGACGAGGAACGTCTGGATGTCGTTGGAGAACCCCTCGTGCGCGGTCATCAGGATGCCGACGTGGGCGTAGACGCCGCAGATGACGAGCTGGTCGCGGCCCTGCGCGCGCATCCGCTCCAGCAGGTCGGTGCGGGCGAACGCGCTGGGCCGCCACTTGGTCAGCACGATGTCGTCCGCGTCGGGCGTGAGGCTCGGCAGGATCTGCCGGTGCTCCAGGTCGGTGGACATGCCCGAGCCCCAGAAGTCCTTGAGCAGACCGCGGTCCGCGTCGGACATGCCGCCGGGCTGGGCGGTGTAGGCGACCTGCGCGCCGCGCGCCGTGAAGCGCGCCTTGAGCTCGGCGACGTTGCGCACGAGGTCGCTCATCGGGGCCTGCTCCTGCTGGAACGGGCTGAGGAAGAAGTTCTGCATGTCGTGGATGAGGAGCACCGCGCGGCTGGGGTCGATGGTCCAGCGCGCGATGTTCGCGGGCAGCTCCTGCTCCGTCGGCATGGGGTACGGCTCGATCACCGGGATCGCCATGATGTCTCCAGATTCCTTGGTGGGGGTCAGTTCCCGAGTGCCGCGCCGCCGTCGACGGTGAGGTCGTGCAGGGTGATGTGGGCCGCGCGGTCGGACAGCAGGAAGAGCACCGCGTCCGCCACGTGGCCCGGTTGCGCCAGGCGCCCCAGCGGGATGCCGACGCGGTACTGCTCCGGCGTGCCCTCGATCGACGCCCGCAGCGCGTCGCCGTCCGAGTCGGCCCACAGGGAGGTCAGCATCGGCGTGTCCGTGGAGCCGGGGGCGACCACGTTGCACCGGATGCCGTGCCGGGCCAGTTCCAGGCCGAGGCACTTGGTGAAGCTCGCCGCGGCGGCCTTGGAGGCCGCGTAGGCCGCCATGTTCCAGCGCGGGGTCTTGGCGGCGTTGGACGCCACCGTGACGATCGCGCCGTGCTTGCGCGGGATCATCCGCCGCGCCACCGCGCGGCTGACGTTGAAGACGCCGGTGGTGTTGACCGCGAACGTGAGGTCCCAGTCGTCCTCCAGCAGGTCCACGGCCTCCGCGGTGCGCAGCACGCCCGCGGCGTTGACCAGGTAGCACACGGGTCCGAGTTCGTCCTCGACCCGCGCGACGACGGCGTTGACCTCCTCGCTCGACGCGACGTTCAGGGTGTAGCCGCGGACCAGGTGCCCCTCCTCGACCAGTTCTTTCACGACGAGGGCGAGGCCCTCGGTGTTGGCGTCCACGGCGGCGACGGCCGTGCCGTCCTCCGCGAGGGCGCGCACCACCGCCTCGCCGATGCCGCCCGCTGCCCCGGTGACCAGGGCGATCCGCTGTCTCATGTCCCCGTACCCCCTCGTCCGGCGGGGCGCCGGGTCCGGGCGGCCACCACCTCCGGGTCGACACCGAGAGCGCGCACGGAGAAGGACCCCAGCGCCTCCAGGTAGTTCGCTTCCAGCTCGCGCTCGTCGAACCCGGTGGCGCGACCGCCCTCCACCAGGACGTTGCCCGCGACGATCACGGTGTCGACGTCGGCGGAGCCGCCCAGCGCGAGGAAGCCCTCGAGCGGGCGCGGGTTGAGCAGGTAGCGCCAGTCGTCGATCCCGACCAGCACGACGTCCGCCTGCTTGCCGACCTCCAGGCTGCCGATGTCGTGCCACTCCAGGCCCTTCGCGGCGATCCGCGTGGCCATGGCGAGCGCGTCGGTCGGCAGCACCTCCGTGGGGTCGGCGTACATCTCGTTGACCACCTGGTAGGTGACCTTCATGGCCTCGACCATGCCGCCCACCGGCAGCGCTGCGCCGTCGGTGGAGAGCGACACGTCCAGGCCCGCCCGGCGGAACTCCGGGATCGCGCGGGTCTCGGTGAGCGTCGACTCCCCCGCGTGGCCGTACTTGGCGGGCGAGAACGACACGTGCACGTCGTTGTCCACCAGCAGCTTGCGCTCGTCCTCGTCCACGAACGCCGTGTGCACTGCCATGAACCGCGGTGAGAGCAGCCCGAGGTCGGCGAACCGGCGCACCGGCGTGGCCCCGTAGTAGGCCTGCGAGACCTCGTACTCGTGGCGCAGCGCGCCGACGTGCGTGGCGAACGGGACGTCGTACCGCGCCACCAGGTCGGCGAAGCCCGCGCCGAGCTCGTCGGTCATGTTGACCCCGTACACCGAGGTCGGCCGGGCCCGCAGCAGGCCGGACGTGTCCGCCGCGACGTGCTGGAGCAGGCTCTCGATGCCCTGCAGGACACCGTCGGCGTCCCGCGTGCGGCGGAACGAGGTCTCGCCGGGGGCGCAGACCGCGTCGCTCGCCCAGGTGCTGACCGAGGCCCGCATCCCGAGGAACTTCGCGGCACCCGCCAACGACTCCGACCGGTTGAACGAGCCGACGTCGCCGAGCGTGGTGACGCCGGTGCGCAGCTGCGTCCACATCGAGTAGCGGGCGATCGCGTCGGCCTCGTCGACGGTGAGCTGACCGATCTTGTCGGTGAACGAGTCGAACGCCGTCGAGATGGCCTGGAGGTTGCCGCCCAGCGCCATGAACGCGGGCTGGTCGTCGCGGTCGTGCGGGGGTCGGAGCGTCCCCCGGAACGGGAGGCGCATGGCGAACAGGTCGTGCCAGTGGGCGTTGACGAAGCCGGGCAGGATCATCTTCCCGGTCGCGTCGACCACCCGGACGCCTTCCGGCGCCTGGACCTCCGCGGCGGGACCGACGGCGGTGATCCGGCCGCCGGAGACGAGCACCGACCCGTTCGGGATGACCGACGCGCCGGCGTCCGCCGGGTAGAGGTACCCGCCGCGGATCAGCAGCTCGGTCATCCGACTGCCCGCCGGGCCTCGTCGAGGTGGGCGGCCCACGCGTCGATGGTCGGCTCGGCCGCGAGCTCGGAGAACTCGACGGCCAGGCCCTCGCGGCGCCAGCGGGTGACCAGCCGCATCATCTCCAGCGAGCCGAGCCCGAGGAAGACCAGGTTGGCGTCGCCGGGGATCTCCGCGGCGGGCGTGCCGACGATCGCGGCGACGACCTCGCGCAGCGAGTCCGCTGTGGACGGTCCCAGTACGTTGTGCGGCATGGCTAGCTCACCCTTTCCTGTGGTTCGGTGAGGTCCACGGGTGCCCAGTCCCGTGAGAGGGCGGGGTCCTTCGCCGCGGCGGCGAGGACCTTCTTGTCGACCTTCCCCAGCGGTGTCAGCGGGAAGGCCGCGACGTACTCCACGCGGTCCGGCAGCTTGTACTCCGCCAGACCCCGCTCGTGCAGCGCGCGCTTCAGCTCGTACAGCGCGGGCTCGCGGCCCTCGTGCACCAGGAACGCGTAGATCCGTTCGCCGAGGAACTCGTCGGGCACCGGCACGACCGCGGCCCTGGACACCGCCGGGTGGGTCACCAGGTGGCCCTCCACCTCGCCCGCGGAGATCTTGTCCCCGCCGCGGATGACGACGTCCTTGATGCGGCCCTCGATGATCAACCGTCCTTCGGCGGTCAGCTGGGCCAGGTCACCGGAGCGGTAGAACCCGTCCTCGGTGAAGGCCTTCTTGTTGTGCTCCTCCGCGCGGTAGTAGCCCTGCAGCGTGTACGGGCCGCGGGTCAGCAGCTCCCCGGTCACGCCGGCGGGCACCTCGTCGTCGTTCTCGTCCACGATGCGGATCTCGTCGGCGGGCGAGATGGGACGGCCCTGGGTGTGGACGACGGAGTGCTGGTCGTCGTCCTCGCGGGACATGGACAACAGCCCCTCGGCCATGCCGAACACCTGCTGGAGCCGGGCGCCCAGCTCGGGCTGGATGCGGGCGGCGAGCTCCGGCTGGAGCTTCGCGCCGCCGATCTGCACGACCTTCAACGTCGACAGGTCGGCCTCGACCCACTCGCGGGACTCCAGCCACAGGTGCGCGACCGTCGGCACGACGGACGTGAACGTGACGCCCTCCTTCTCGATCAGGCGGAAGCAGTCCTCGGCGCCGGGGTCCTCGGCCAGCACGACCGTGCCGCCGGAGACGAACGTGCCGATCACGCCGGGGCAGCCCCAGGTGAAGTTGAACTCCACCGGCAGCGCCGCGAGGTAGACGTCCGCGGCGGTGATGCCGCAGACCTCCGCGACGGCCCTGGTCTGGTAGGCGTAGTCGTCGTGCGTCCGGGGGATCAGCTTCGGCAGCGCGGTCGTCCCGCCGGAGAGCAGGAAGAACGCGACGTCCGACGGGTCGCTCACGGGCAGCGGCACCGGGTCGGCGTCGACCGACGCCAGCGGGATGAGCCTGGCGTCGTCGACGCGGTACTCCTCTCCTCTGGGGTCCTCGCCGAGCACGAACACCTGGCGCAGGGTCGGAACCTCGGCGAGCATCTGCTGCGCGAGGATCGTGTGGTCGAACCCGCGGTGCACGCCGGGCGTGACGTAGCCGACCGCGCCGGACAGCGCGAGCAGGTGGCGGATCTCGTTGGAGCGGTGCGAGGCCAGCGAGAACACCGGCTTCGCCCCCACCCGGAACAGCGCGAACGCGACGACCACGAACTCCGGCACGTTCGGCAGCTGGAGCACGATCCGGTCGCCGGCGCGGATCCCCTGCTTGCGGAACCCCGCCGCCACGCGGTCGACCCGGTCCGCCAGGTCCTGGTAGGACAGTCGGACGTCACCGTGCACCAAGGCGGTGCGGTCCCCGTCGCGCGTGGCCCACGCCCTGGGCAGGCCGCCCAGGTTCTCGCCGCGCCACAGGCCTTCTCGGACGTACCGGGCGGCGAGTTCCGCGGGCCACGTCGTGCATCCGTCCAGCATCTCTACTCCTCGTCGGTTTCGGCTGACGTGGCCCGGTAGGGGGCGACGATCTCCAGGACCGCGCAGCCCGCCTCCATGCCGGGCGCGTTCGCGATCAACATGACGTGGTCGCCGGGGACCACGGCCCCGGTGCGCCACAGGTGTTCCAGCCCGATGAACGGGTCCGCCGCGCCGACGTGGCCGGTCCGGCGGGTGATCTCCCAGCTCCCCCGGTCCGCGTCGACGTCCAGCGCGTCCAGGTAGATCGCGTGCAGCGGGCCGCGGGCGAAGCCCACGTGGCAGACCCGAGCGATCTTCTCCATCCCGATCCCCGCGTCGGCCAGCGCCTTCCCGGCCGCTCCGGCGACGCACTCGCCGAGGTGGCCCATCGGCGGCGCCACGCCCTTGGCCCACTGCTCGCGCCAGTGGTCGCTGCGCTCCTCGAAGTTCAGCGAGACGCCTCGGGTGATACCGGGTGGGAAGAGGTCCTCCCCGCCGCGGTGCAGTTCCTCCATTCCGGGGTTGCTGTAGGCGGCGACGGACAGGACCTTGGCGAAGCCGCCGCGGCGGGAGACCACCGCGGCCGCGCCGCCGTCGGCGAGCAGGAAGAGCTTCGCGGCCCGCCACCGGTCCACGATCGGGGCGGAGAAGTTGTCGGCCGTGGTCAGCAGGACGGCGTCGGCCTCGCGGTCGGCGGTCAGCCGGTGCACGGCCAGTTCCAGGCCGGCGATCATGCCGACGCAGCCCTGGCGGAGTTCGATCGCGGAGATCGGCCGGTCGATCGTCTCCCGCAGCACGTAGTGCGGGGCGGACCAGCCGTCGGGGCCCTGGTGGTACGTGGTGCTGTGCACCAGGGCCCCGAAGTCCTCACCCGGAATCCCGGCCATCAGCAGCGCTTTCCGCGCCGCGTCGACGGCCATGTCCGGTGCGGGGACGTCCCCCGCGACCAGCACGCTCTCGAACCCGGAGGCCGCGCGGTCGGCCTGGTCGTACCAGCCCTCCGCGACCGCGTGCTCGGTCGTCACCGCCGGGGGCAGGTGGGTCCCCACCCCGGCGAGGTAGACGTCGTGGGCCCTCATCCCCCGTTCCCTCCCGTGGCGGGCACCAGGAAGCGGGCGACGCTGTCGAGCTTCTCGCAGGTCTCCTCGTACTCGCGCTCCGGCTCGGACTGGCCGACGATGCCCGCGCCCGCGCGCAGCCACGTGCGGCCGTCCTGGCGGTACGCGGACCGCAGCACCAGTGCCGCGTCCATCTCGCCGGTGAAGTCGACGGTGAGGACCGCGCCGCTGTACAGGCCGCGGGACTCCGCCTCGAAGCTGCGGATCGCGTGGTACGCGGGCGCCTTCGGCACACCGGAGGCGGTGACGGCGGGGAAGACCGCGCCGAACGCGTCCCAGGTGGCGAAGCCGTCGGCCAGCTGACCGGCGACCTTGGAGGCCAGGTGCTGGCAGGTGCCGCGCTCCTTGATGGCCATGAACTCCGGCACCTCGATGGAGCCGGGCTTGCAGACGTCGGTCAGCTCGTCGGTGCCGACCTTGACGGAGATGGCGTGCTCGTAGACCTCCTTGGCCGAGCCGAACAGGTCCTTGCGCAGCTGCTCGTTGACGAGCAGGTCGGGGGTCAGGGCGCGGGTGCCCGCGAGGGGCTGGCTGACGACGTGGCCGTCGGCGGAGACCTTGACGACGATCTCGGGGCTGAAGCCGGTGGCCTCCATGCCGCCCAGGTTCAGCAGGAACGAGCGCGCGGGGTTGTTGCCCTCGCGGCCGGCGCGGTAGGTGGCGACCAGGTCGACGTCGTAGTCCACGTCGACGACGCGGGACAGGATGACCTTGTGCAGGTCGCCCGCGTTGATGGAGTCGACCGCGAGCTGCACGGAGCGCTGGTACTGCTCGACGCCCAGGCCGCGGACGTCCAGCGGCCGCGTGGCGGCGGCGGGGGCGTCGACGCCGGTCCGGATGGCGGTGAGCAGGGCAGCCAGGGTCTCCTGGTCGGAGGCGCGCAGGTGGGCGGCGCCCTCGATGATGCGGACCTCGGCCTTGGGCACGATGAGGTGCAGCAGGCGGTTGTCGCTGACGTGGTCCAGGTTGCCGTCCTTGGCGTAGGACAGCTCGAAGGTGGCCCAGCCGTAGGCGCGCCACGCGGGGATCGTGACCGTGGCGAGCAGCTCGGCGATCTGCTTGAGGGGCTTGCCGGTCCACGGCTGGACGACGTCCTCCGCGCCTTCCTGCTTGAGCACGGCGCCGGTGCGGTCGAGGGTCAGCTCGGAGCGCACGCCACCCGCGTAGGACCAGGTGCCGCCGGTCTCGTACACGACGTAGGACTCGTGCAGGTCGGACGCGGCCAACCTGCTGGCGACCGTGATCGGGTCGACGGAGAGCGGGATCTGCGTTTCGAAGTAGTGCTTCGAGATGGTGGAGCTCATCTGCGGGCGTCCTCTCGGATCTTGGCGGAACTTTCGGCCGGGGCGCGTTACCACCTATTAAGTTACGGAGGTCATCGGCCCACAACAATGGTTCCGCGATAAGGCCTCCTACTCGATTGCGCGTCGGGAACGGGAAAAGCGTTGGAAGCACAAAAAGGCCTGCCCCGGACGTGTCCGGGGCAGGCCTTTTCGAGAAGCGCGGGTTATCAGCCCGTCATGGCGGAGATCGCTACCGCCATACCGGCGATGTTGGGCTTGTCGAACAGCTCGAAGAACAGGTCGTCCTGGTCCTTGTCGACCGCGAAGTGCTTCCCGATCTGCGCGGTGAGCGACGCCGCCCGCATGGAGTCGCCGCCCAGGTCGAAGAAGTTGTCCAGCACGCCGACCGCGTCCAGGTCGAGCGCCTTCTCCCACAGCTCCTGCAGCGAGCGCTCCACGTCGTTGCGGGGCTCCTGGTAGTTGGTGTCGACGTCCGGCCGCGACTTGGGCGGCTCGGGCAGCTTCGTGCGGTCGATCTTGCCGTTCGTCGTCAGCTCGAACACGCCGACCACGTACGCCGAGGGCACCATGAACGTCGGCAGCTTCTGCTGCAACGCCTTCCGGATGTCCCTGACCACCGGCTCCAGCGCGGGTTCGGCCTCGATGTAGGCGACGAGCCGGGTGTCGCCCTTGTCGTCGGTCTTGGCGAGGACGGCGGCCTGGCCGACGCCGGGGAGCGACGCCAGCACGGCCTCGATCTCGCCCAGGTGCACGCGGTTGCCGCGCACCTTGACCTGGTTGTCGGTCCGACCGACGATCTCGATCCCGCCGTCCGGCCAGTACCGGGCGAGGTCGCCCGTCCGGTAGAGGACGGGGTGGCGCTCGGGGTCGATCGGGTTGCGGATCCACTTCTCCGCGGTGGCCTCGGGCTGGTTCAGGTACCCGGCGGACAGGCTGTCGCCCGTGATCGCCAGCTCCCCGACCACCCCCGGCGGGACCGGCTTGAGGTCCTCGCCGAGCACGAACGTCTTGACGTTCTGCGTGGGACGGCCGATCGGCGGCGTGCGCCGCGCCCGGCCGTCCTCACCGAGACTTCGGCCCAGCTCGGTGATGTCGCAGATGGCGACCACGGTGGCCTCCGCGGAACCGTACAAGTTGAGGACCTGGAACGGCAGGGACGCATCCGGCCACGACTGCACACGCTCGCCACAGATCCGGATGTTCTCCAGCGCCGTCTCGGACGGCCAGTCGAGGGTCAGGATCCGCTCGCACACGGCCTTCATCAGCAGCGTGTGGGTGATCCGCTCCGCGACGAACCAGTCCCGCAGCCATTCCGGAGAGGTCACCACCGACGGCTCGGGGATGCGCACAGGCGCACCCGCGGCCAGAACTGAGAAACATTCGACCTCCACCATGCCGTAGCCCGGTGCGGCCAACCACGTTCCGCGCGATTCACTGGTGATGCCGCACAGCGTTCGCATGCTGTAGATGAGGTTCCTGGCCGCCCCGTGCCGCACCAGCACGGCCTTGGGCACACCGGTGGAACCAGAGGTGTAGCAGATGTGGATGAAGTCATCGGCCTCCACACGGACGTCGATCGGGGTGGTGGGTTCGGTCCTCCAGTCGGTTCCGTCGAGCGTGACGATCTTGGTCGTGCCGGACACGACGTGCTCGTGGGCGTTCATGGTCAGCACCACCACGGCGTTGGCGTGCTCGATCATGAAGCGCACGCGGTCACCGGGGAAGTCGGGGTCGAGCAGGATGGCCGCCGCGCCCAGCTTGAAACAGGCGATCTGGCCGATCAGGCTCTCCGGCCCGCGCGGGAAGCACGTGCCGACGTTGTCGCCGCGCTTCACGCCGAGGGACTGGAGCCGGTGCGCCAGCTGGGTCGACTGCTCGTCCAGCTCGCGGAACGACAGCCTGCCACCGGGCCACACCACGGCGTCCTGGTCCGGCGTGCGCTTCGCGATCGCGGCGATCTCCTCGTGGAAGAAGCCGCCGGGCACCTCCTCGTCGGTCTGGTTCCAGGCCACGAGGATGCGGTGCAGGTCCTCCTCGTCGAGCAGCTCGACGTCGGCGACCCGTGTGCCCGGCGCGGCGGCGAGCGCCCGGCCGAGGTGCAGGGCGTACTGGTCGGCCGCGTCCGCGCCGAACTCCACCTGAGCGGTCAGCAGTTCTACCGAGCCCGGTCCGCTGAGGACGGTGAGCGCGGCGAGAGGGGAGTCGCTGACATCGGTGACGACGGCGTGGAAGGCCTTGTCCTCGGCCAGTTCGACCGGGGTGGCGTCGATCGCGGCGCGCAGCTCGCCGATCGTGGTGTCGCCGGTGACGGCGACCTGGACGGCTCCGAAGATCCCGCGGCCGACGACCACGCTGGTCTCGGCGGTGTAGCGGTGGATCAACGCGACGAGGGCGGCCACCACGGCGGTGTCCTGGCTCGGTTGCGTCGAGGAAGCGGGGACGGGGACGGGTCGGCGGTGCAGCGCTCCGGTCCGCTCGCCGCCCGCCGGCCGGGCGAGGGGCAGCGAGGTGCTCTTGGTCGTGCTCATGTGCTTCTGGTTCCTTTCCCGGTCAGCCCGCGAGGACGGGCGAGTAGGCGGCGCGGCGGGTGTCCACCGCGGTGGCGAGCTGCTCGACCATCCGGACCGTCCCCGACCAGTCGACGCAGGCGTCGGTGACGCTCTGGCCGTAGTTCAGGTTCTCGGTCTTGCCGATGACGAGCTTCTGGGCGCCCTCGGCGAGGAAGCTCTCCAACATGATCCCCGCGATGCCGTTCTCGCCGCGGGCCAGGCGCTGCGCGAGGTTCGCGACGACGAGCGGCTGGCGCTTGTGGTCCTTGCCGCTGTTGCCGTGGCTGGCGTCGATGACGAGGCTGCGGGTCAACCCGGCCTGGCCCAGCAGGTCCAGGCTCTTGGCGACGTCGATCGGTCCGTAGTTCGGGCCCGCTCCCCCACCGCGGAGGATCACGTGGCCGTCGGGGTTCCCGGTGGTCGTGACGACGCCGGTGCGGCCGTCGTCGGTGATGGCCGGGAACGTGTGCGGCTGGGAGGCGGAGACGATGGCGTCGACGGCGTCCAGGACGTCGCCGCTGGTGGCGTTCTTGAAGCCGATCGGCATGTTCAGGCCGCTGGTGAACTGGCGGTGCGTCTGGCTCTGCACCGTGCGCGCACCCACGCAGCCCCAGGCGACGACGTCGGCGAGGTAGCTGGGGACGGAGGGGTCGAGGAACTCGCAGCCGATCGGCAGGCCGGTGGCGGCGATCTGGGTCATCAGGCCGCGGGTGAGCCGCAGGCCGCTGTTCACGTCGTTGGAGCCGTCGAGGTGGGGGTCGCTGAGAAGTCCTTTCCAGCCGGTGCGGGTGCGGGGCTTCTCGACGTAGACCCTCATGATGATCACGACGTCGTTCTCCACCTCCCTCGCGAGCTTGGCAAGGCGCTCGGCGTAGGTGAGCGCCGCGTCGGGGTCGTGGATGGAGCACGGGCCGGTGATGACGAGGAGGCGGTCGTCCTCGCCGCTGAGCACCTGCTTGATCGTGTCGGAGGCCCGCAGGGCGGTTTCCCTGGCCGCGAGCGGGGCGGGGATCTCGGCGCGGAGCTCCGCGGGCGAGACCAGCGGTTCGACACCGGCGATGCGGGAGTCGATGGTCCGGATGGAGCGCATTGGTCGAGGTCCTTCCTAGGGCGCGGTCAGCACTGCCGCGGAGAACGTGAAACCCATGGCGGTGCCCAGGAGGAGCACCTTCGCTCCGGGCTCCAGCAGGTCGTTTGCCACGAGGTGGCTCAGGGCGTAGATCTGGTCCGCGGGGCCGAGGTGGCCGATCGTCAGACCCGTTTCGAGCAGGGTGTTGCGGGGCGTGAAGCCCAGTGGCCGGAGGAAGCTGTCCTTGAACAGCGACCGGCCGACGAAGGGGGTGATGAACCAGTCGACGTCGTCCAGCTCGACCTCGGCCTCGGCCAGCGCCCGCGTCACGACGCTGGCCGTGCCGTCACCGGCCCGCCTGCGCACGTCGCTGAGCGACAGGCCGCCGTGGGCGAGGAACTCCCTCGTCCGCTTGCGCATGTCCGGCTGGCCGACCGGCGCCGCGGTGAACGGCTCGTCGCCGCGGCTCAGGCCCTCCAGCGCCGTGTCGGTCTCCGACACGAGGCTGCGGAGCTGGAGCAGCCCGCTGCCGCGGGTGACCACGGCCGCCGCGCCGCCGTCGCCGAAGACCATGCCGGGCGAGAGGTACCAGCGGTCGACCGGCGCGGCGAACCGGTCGCCGATCGTGATCAGCGCGGTGTCGCGCTGGCCGGCCATCAACGTGTTCGCCGCCAGCTCCAGGCTGGTCAGCGAACCGTTGGAGGCGGCGGAGATCACCGTGGGCTGGCCCTCCAGCTTGGGGCCGATCAGCTCCTTGGCGATCCAGCTCGCCACGGGCCACATGTCGATGCCCTGGTAGTTGGCGTGGCTGTGCAGGTGCAGGGTGTCCGGCGCGATCTCCACGCCGTTCTCGGCGGCCTCCTTGATCGCCGCTCGACCCGCGACCACGGCCATCTCCGGCCCGGCCTGGGTGGACTGGGCGACGGAGACCATGCCGGTGGCCTGGGCGACCTCGGCGGAGTAGGACCCGTCCGCGATCGCGTTCTCGATGGGCACCAGGTCACCGAGGGTGCCGCCCGTTCCAGCGATCCAGATGTCATCGAACCGCATCGCAGTGGATCCTTCCGTTTTGTCGGGTTTCTGTTACCACCTATGAGATTACGGTGGTAACAAGTGGGGCAACAGGGGTCCGGTGATCAGTCCTGCTTCTCGTTTTGCGCTGGCGAAACGCCGACGCCGGTAACTCACGCGCCGTGCAGCCAGGCGACCCGGTCGTGCAGCTCGGTGGCGCTGAACGCGGACAGCATCGCGTTGCGCTCCACGGCCTTCTCCCCCGCCGGGTGGTACAGCCGCGTGCCCAGTTCGCGGGCGACGAGCTGCGTGCGGGCCGTGCGCTCACGGCGTTCGGCGTTGTACTTCTCCAGCCGCTGCGGCACCTCGCTCGGGCAGCCGTCCAGCAGCCCGCCGATCACCACGGCGTCCTCCAGCGCCTGGCAGGCGCCCTGGGCCGCGTACTGGAGCATCGGGTGCGCGGCGTCGCCGAGCAGCGCCACGCGGCCGTCGGTCCAGACGTCGATCGGGTCGCGGTCGCACAGGACCCAGCTGCGCCAGTCGTCGCCCAGCTCCAGCAGCCTCCTGGCCGTCTCGCTCAGGTTCGGGAACTGGTCCAGCACGAAGGTCTTCTCCACCGGCACGCCGGTGAGCTCCTGCTGGGCGTTGTCGTCTCGGGTGGCCGCGAGGTTGAGGAACTCCCCGCCGCCGATGGGGTAGTGCACGAAGTGCCACTTGGGGCCCGCCCACAGCGTGACCGTGTTGGAGCGCAGGTCGTGCGGGACCAGGTCCATCGGGATCACGCTGCGGTAGATGGAGTGCCCGGAGATCCGCGGCCCGCCGTCGCCGACGAGCTGCCCGCGGATGCCGCTGCGGATGCCGTCCGCGCCGATCAGCGCCACGCCCCGGAACGCCTCGCCGTTGGCCGTGTGGGCCGTGACCACGTCCGCGGTCTGGCTGTAGCGCACGACCGGGGTGGCCGCGTGCAGCACGACGTTCTCGTCGGCGCGGCACGCCTCCAGCAGCGTCTGGTAGAGGTCGCCGCGGTGCACCACCGCGTAGGGGTTGCCGAACCTGGTCCGGTAGGCGCCGGTCAGCGGCATGCCCGCGACCCGTTCGCCGGTCGTGCCGTCCATGAACCGCAGCTCGTCGATGAACACCGCGCGCTCGCGCGCCTTGTCCCCGACGCCGAGCCGGTCGAGGGCGCGGAAGGCGTTGGGCCCCAACTGGATGCCCGCGCCGATCTCCGCGAACTGCCGCGCACGTTCCAGCACGACCGCCCGATGCCCCTGCTCGGCGATGCTCAGCGCCGTCGCGAGACCGCCGATGCCGCCACCGACGATGAGTATGTCCGCCATGTCTCCGTTGTCCTTCGCCTCATGCCGCTCGGTCTTCCATCAGGCGCAGTGCGCGCCTGTGGGCCAGCTCCGCCTGGTTCCGCGCGTCAGCCGCGTCCGAGCCGCCGTCGGCGGCGATCACCTCGAACAGCGCGGCCTTGCGCAGGTACCAGGCCGCGACCGCGGCCGGAGGCGAGTGCAGGCCCGGCTGGGTGAACAGGAGCTCTCCGAATTCCCGCAATATCTGGTGGTGGCTCATACCGCCCTCCTCGACTTCGACCGTGGTTACTACCTAAAACGGTACGGTGGTAACAGGGCAGGGACAACGGCCGAGCGATAAGCGCTCCTACTCGTTCGGACCGTTGACACGCAAGGGGAACCGGTATCCGGACCGGGCACAGTGGACGGACGGGGCACGAGGACCCCGGACACGCCGAAACGCGCTCGGAACGGCTCAGCGGCCGCTCGGAGCGCTTCAGGACACGCCGAAAGGGCTGGTTCCGGCGTGTGCCGGAACCAGCCCTTGGGTGGTGCGGGTGGTGCTAGGCGCCCGCCACCGGCGCCGGCTTGGACTCCTTGACCGGCTCGGCGTTCACCAGGGGGCCGGCCTTGGCCTTCGGCAGGACGATCGCGGCGATGACCACCACGACGGCCGAGATGACCGTGGAGAACCAGAACGCGGTCTGGAAGCCCTCGGCGGTGATGCCGTTGCCGGAGCCGCTGGCCAGCGTCGCCAGTGCCACCGCGATGCCGAGCAGGAGCCCGACGCCGAGCTGGCGGTTGGAGTTGTACAGGCCGGACGCGAGGCCCATCTGCTGCGGCTTGACGCCGGTCATCGCGGCGGCGGCCGTGCTGATCATCATGACCGTGACGCCGACGCCCAGCAGGATGCCGCCCGGCAGGACGTTGACGACGAACGAGCCGTCGGCGCCCGCGAAGGCCAGCCACGCGGAACCGGCCGTGAGGAACAGGCCGCCGAAGACCAGCAGCGGCCGCGGGCCGATGGACGCCGTGGACTTCGCCACCGGGAGGGAGGCGAACACGACGACCAGCGCCTGCGGGAAGAACGCGAGGCCCGTGAGGATCGCGTTGAACCCGAGGATGTGCTGCATGTACAGCGTGATGAAGAACGTGGAGCAGGACATCACGCCACCGGACAGGAACGCCACCAGGTTGCCGCCCGACACCGCGCGGTTGCGGAAGATCGAGAGCGGGACCAGCGGCGAGGCCACCTTGGTCTGCACGACCAGGAACACGCCGAGCAGGACGACGCCGCCGACGAGCGGGATCAGGACGCTGGTGGCGCCCCAGCCCTGGTCGGAGGCCAGCGTCAGCGCGTAGGCGATGGAGCACATGCTCGCGGTCACCAGGATGGCGCCGGGCACGTCGATCTTGACGGTGCGGGTCTGCTTGCTGTCGTCGTCCAGGCGCACCGCGGCGCGCCAGACCATCGCGATGCCGACCGGGATGTTGACGAGCATGACGGCCCGCCAGTCGAACAGCTGCGTGAGCACACCGCCGGCGAGCACACCGCCCGCGAAGCCGACCGAGGACACGGCGCCGAACACGCCCATGGCCTTGGCGCGCTCCTTGCCCTCCGGGTACCCCGCGCCGATCATCGCCAGCACGGCGGGGGCGACGGCCGCGGCCGAGAAGCCCTGGAGCGCGCGGGCGGCGATGAGCACGATCGGGGTGGTGGCGATGCCGCCGATGAGCGAGGCGAGGGTGAAGATCCCCAGGCCCCACACGAACATGCGCTTGCGACCGATGATGTCGCCGACGCGCCCGCCCAGCAGCAGGAAGCCGCCGTAGAACAGCGCGTACGCGCCGACGACCCACGGCAGCGCGCCGTTGCTGAACTGGAGGTCGCTCTTGATCCACGGCAGTGCGACGTTGACGATCGCGAAGTCCAGCGTGAGCATGAACTGGGCGAGGCACAGCAGGAGCAGCGGAGGCCGCTTCGTAACCTGAGTGTCCATGTTCCTTTCTCCTGTCTCCTCGTGCGCCTGGCAGAGCAGTGCGCACTTAGGACAAATCCTGACCAAACCTGGGGGCGAGAACGGCTCGCGTAGGTGACCCGTCAGCCCTGATGTCGCGTCTCCTCTCTGCTACCGACCCCCCGACGCTGGGCAGGCCAGGAACTGGCCGGGCGACTCGGCGTGACGCGGCGAGCGGCCCGACGGGACGTGGAGTGCGGCCCCGGTTTCCCGGCGCCTCCGCTCCAGCTGGACGGCGTGGAGACGTACGCGGTCGGCGGAGACCGTCGAGAACCCGACACCGGTACCGAGTCCCCGAACGAACACCGCGTTCATCCGAGGGGTCCTCGTGTCTTCCTCAACGGCCATGGGTCCACTGAACTGCGTCTTCGTCGCGTTTGACTCGACGATCGGGCTGACCGTCGCAGGGTGGTCTCGTGAAATCGTCACTCCCGGCGAACCGGTTTGACCAGTAACATGGCCGGGGTGAAGAAACAACCAGGAGACAGGGAAGAGGCGCCCGGCGGGCTCGCGCTGGTGCAGTCCTTCGTCAACAGCGTCAACGTCGAGTTCGGACCGGACGAGTTCGCCACCGCCGACGGGCTCGGCGAGTGGTTGGGGCGCAACGGTTTCGCGAGCGCGAACCCCGACGACCTCGACCGCCAGGACGCCGTGGCGCTGCGGGAGTCGCTGCGCGCGCTGCTGCGGGAGAACAACGGCGGGAAGCCGGACCCCGAGGCGCACCGGACGTTCGAGCACATCGCCCGCGACTGCCCCCTGGTCGTGAAGTTCACCGAGGACAGCGGTCCTGGGCTGGCCCCGGCGCAGAGCGACGTGCGCGGAGCGCTGGGCATCGTGCTGGCGTCCGTGGTGGGAGCCGTCACCGACGGCTCCTGGCAACGCCTCAAGGCGTGCCAGGAGCACCGGTGCGAGTGGGCCTTCTACGACCGCTCCCGCAACCGGGCGAGCCGCTGGTGCTCGATGGCGGTCTGCGGGACACGGGCGAAGATGCGCGTCTACCGGCAGGCGAAGCGCGAACAAGGCTGACACTGCCGAACTCCCCTCGACGCCGACATACCGATTCCCGACCGATTCCCGGTGGAAATCCAGTATGTGGATGGCGGAGAAACCCAGCCAGGGCGTCAATCATCAAAAGCACGTGCATATTTCATGCCGGAACAGCTGATGAATTCAGCGATCGGACGTCACGGCGCGAACTTCTTCCCGAACAGGTGACGCGCCACGACGAGCTTCGTCGCGGCGGCCGTCCCGTCGGCCAGCTGGAGCCCGATCACGTCGCGCAGCCGCTGCGCGATCGGACCGTCCTCGGCCCAGCCGAAGTGCCCCATGACGAGCAGGGCCTGGTGCACGGCCTCCATGGCGGCCTTGGGAGCCCACCACTTGGCCATGTTCGACGGCAGCCGCGGGTCGAGACCCTCGTCCGCCTTGGTCAGCCCCTGGAACGACAGCAGGCGGGCCGCGTGCATGAACGTGGCGTGCTCCACCAAGGGGAACGCGACGCTCTGGAACTTCGACAGAGCCTGGCCGAACGCCTCGCGCTTGGAGGCGTGGGCGATGGCCTCGTCGATCGCGACCCGGCCCAGCGCGATGGCCATCAGGGCGATCAGCGCGCGGGAGAACCCGAAGCCGCGCATGACCTCCACGAACCCGACGCCGAGCCCGCCGACCACGTCCTCCGGCCCGACGCGCAGGCCGTCGAACACCAGGTTGCCCCGACCACCGGCCCGGCAACCCAGGTCGCTGAGCCGCTCCTTCGTGACGTGCTCGTCGTCCAGCCCCACGTAGAACGCCGTGACGCCGTGCGCGCCGGGCCCTCCGGTGCGGGCGAACACCAGGCCGTGCGTGGAGTACGCGGTGGCCATGATGGACGCCTTCACGCCGCTGAGCACCCACCCGTCGCCGTCCGGCTCGGCGGTCATCACGATGTTGGCCGCGTCCGTGCCGTGGTCCGGCTCGGTGAGGCACACTGCGACGATCGCCTCGCCGGAGGCGATGGGCGGCAGCCAGCGGTCGAGCTGCTCGGGGGTGCCGTTTGCGGCCAGCACACCGGCCACCAGCGCCGCGTTGAGCACCGGGAAGCAGACCGTGAGGTCGGCCGCCGCCAGCTCCTCCAGCGCGATCCCGGCGCTCACCGCGTCGAGCTCCAGACCGCCGTGCGCGGCGGGCACCCGCAGGCCGAACAACCCCTCCGCGGCGATGTCCGCGAGCTGGCCCTCGCGGTAGGCGCCGCGCACGTCGTTCTCGTGGCGGAACGGTGCGATCTTCTCGGCCGCGAAGTCCGCGACGCTCTTGGCGAACGCCTTCTGCTCAGCGGTGAACTCGAAATCCATTACCCCTCCTACTGGGCCCGGATCTGGTCGCGCAGGGCGAATTTCTGGATCTTTCCGGACGGCGTCCTCGGCAATGCGGAAGCGAATTCCAGGCGCTCGGGCCAGTAGTGCTTCGCCATGCCGAGGCCGTCCAGGTGGGACTGGACGTCGTCCATCGTCAACGTGATCCCGCCGGTCACCAGGACCGCGCACGCGCGCTCGCCGAGGCGCTCGTCCGGGTAGCCGACGACGGCCACGTCCCGCACGGCCTCGTGCCGCAGCAGCGCCGCCTCGACCTCGACGGCCGGGATGTTCTCCGCGCCGCGCATGATGAGGTCCTTGACGCGCCCGGTGATCCGGATGCCGCCGTAGCCGTCGTCGCGGGCGAGGTCGCCGGTGTCGAACCAGCCGTCGTCGGTCACGCACTTGCGGTAGACGTCCTCGCGACGGTAGTAACCGAGCGCCTGCGCGGAACCCCGCACCTGCAACAACCCGGCCTGTCCACTCCGGACCGGACCGCCGAAGTCGCGGTCGACGATCCGGACCTCCATGCCCGCCACGGCGGTCCCGTCGCTCTCGGCGGCCCGCATCACGGGCTCCTCGGGGCGGGTGATCGTGACGCAGCCGTTCTCGGTCATGCCCCACAGCGCGTAGAGCCTGCACCCGAGGACGTCCCGCGCCTGCTCGACCAGCAGCGGCGCGATGGGCGCGCTGCCGGTGGCGAACGTGTGCAGCGCGGACAGGTCGTACGGGGTCTCCTTCTGCCAGTTGATGAGGTCCGACAGGAACGGCGGCGCGCCCATGAAGAACGTGACCTTCTGCTCCTGGAGGATCTTCAGCATCACCCGCGCGTCCCAGTGGTCCACGTGCACCGAGGTGGCGCCGAGCAGCAGCGGCATCACGAGGTTCCACGTGTAGCCGGCCTGGTGGGTCGTGGGCGACCCCATCGCCGTCACCTCGGAGGCGGAGAGGTGCAGCACGTCGGCCTGGGCCTTGTTCATGGAGTACAGCGTGTTGTGGCTGTGCACGACGCCCTTGGGCTCGCCGGTCGTGCCGGAGGTGAACATCACCTGGGCGAGGTCGTCCGGACCGGCCTCGACGGCCCCGTCCAGGCTCGACTCGCGCTCCAGCAGTTCCCGGTCGAAGTCCAGCGCGCCGCCGGAACCGTCGCCGCCGAGCAGGATCCGGTGCCGCAGCGTGGGAACGGCCGCGGCGACCTCGGCGCTCATCTCGGCGTAGTCGAACTTCCGGAACGTGGCGGCGGCGATGTACACCGGGCTCCCGGTGAGGCTCGTGGTGAACTCGACCTCGCGCCGCCGCATGATCGGGACGACGGGGCCGGCGACGGCGCCGATCCTGGCGCAGGCCAGGATCAGCGCCACCAGCTGCCAGTTGTTGGGGAGCTGCAACGTGACCACGTCGCCGTGGCGCACGCCCAGCCGGTGCAGGTTGCCCGCGATCCGCTCGACCTTGTCGCCGAGTTCGCGGTAGGTGAGCGAGACCGGGCCGAACGTGCCGGTCTCGCTGCCCTGGTAGCAGACCAGGGCGGTCTTGTCCGGCGTGGCGGCGACCGCACGCCGGAGGTCGTCGAGGATCGTCTCGTCGCGCCACCACCCCGCAGACCTGTAGACGTCGTTCACTGGTCTCATCCCCTCAAGCTCGTCTTGGCCCGCTCGGCGATGGCGGCCGCCGTGACGCCCGCCCGTCCGAGCAGGTAGCTCTGCGAGCCGGACACCCCGACGAAGCGGTCGGGCAGCCCCAGCCGGTGCACCCGGACGGGCAGCAGTTCGGTGAGCGCCTCGGCCACGGCCGCGCCGAAGCCGCCGGTGCGCCAGTGCTCCTCGACGGTGATCACCGTTCCGGTGAAGCCCGCGGCGGCCGCGAGGGTCGCGGTGTCCAGCGGTTTGACGGTGTGCACGTGCAGCACCGTGGCCTCGATGCCCTGCGCCTCCAGGAGTTCGGCCGCCTCGACGGCGGCGAGCACCGGGTAGGAGCCGCAGGCGGCGATCGTGATGTCCGTGCCCTGCCTCAGGACCTGGGCCTGGCCGAGCTTGACCGGCGGACCGGCGGGCAGGTCGGGCGTGGCGTTGCGGCCGAGCCGGAGGTAGACCGGTCCGGGCAGCGCGAGCGCCTGGCGCACCAGGGAGTCCGTCGTCGCCGCGTCCGCGGGGACGATCACGGTCATGTTCGGCAGCGTCCGCATCACGGCCAGGTCCTCCAGCGCGTGGTGCGTGGGGCCGAGGTGCCCCGCCGACACCCCGGAGTGGGTGGCGGCGATGCGGACGGGCAGGTTGTTGTAGGCGATGTCGATCTTGACGGCCTCGACCGCCCGCGAGCAGGCGAACGCCGCCATCGTGTTCACGAACGGGAGGCGGCCCTCCTTCGCCAGCCCGGCGGCCGCGCCCATCAGCGTGTGCTCGGCGATGCCGATGTTGACGTACCGGTCGGCCGCGGCGCCGAAGTCGACGCCGCTGAACAACCCCGTGTCGGTGTCGAGGCAGATCATCCGCTCGTCGCGGGGCAGCAGCTCCGCGACGATGTCCCGATATACCTCCCTCGACGACAGAACTTTCACCGCAGCGGTCATGACCGCCGTCCCTTCTCCAGCGCGGCCAGCGCCAGACGGCGCTGCCGGTCGCCCAACTTCGCGTAGTGGCTGCGGGTCTGGTTCTCCACCATCGGCAGGCCCTTGCCCTTGACGGTGCGGGCGATGACCACGGTGGGCCTGCCCTCCTCCGGCTGCGCCGACAGCGCGTCGGTCAGCTGGTCCACATCGTGACCGTCCACTTCGAACACCCGCCAGCCGAAGGCGCGCCAGCGGTCGCCGAGCGGTTCGAGGTCGTTGACCTCGTGGGTGCCGCCGGTGATCTGCAGGCCGTTGCGGTCGACCACCGCGATCAGGTTGTCGAGCTTCTGCGACGCCGCCACCGAGGCGGCCTCCCAGACCGAGCCCTCCTGGAGCTCGCCGTCGCCCATCACCACGAACGTGCGGCGGTCGCTCTCGTCCAGCCTGGTGGCGAGCGCGTAGCCGATGCCCAGCGCCAGGCCGTGGCCGAGGGAGCCGGTCGGCATCTCGACGCCCGGCAGCTCGGTGTTCGGGTGCGCCATCAGCGCGCCGCCCTGCATGCCGTAGTCCGCCAGCACCGACGCCGGGAAGAACCCGGCCTCGCAGAGGGTGGCGTAGAGACCGATCCCGCCGTGCCCCTTGCTGAGCAGCAGCACGTCGCGGTCGGGCGACGCCGGGAACTGCGGGTCGACCAGCATGACGCGGAAGTAGAGGGTGGCGAGGATCTCGACGAGCGACATCGAGCCACCCACGTGTCCGCCTTCGGGACCGGCGCACATGTTCACGACGTGTTCCCTGATCCGGGCGGTGACCTCGCCGAGGTCGGCGAGCTCCGGTCCGGAGGTCGTGTCGGGCAGCGCGACCGTGCTGCTGCTCATGCCTTTTGTCCTTTCGCCCTGTGTCGATCTCGGGGGATCAGTTCGGGTGCAAGCCGGTGAACTCGAGGCCGTGGCGCTCCGGCAGGCCGTAGCGGACGTTCATGCACTGCACGGCGTTGCCCGCGCCGCCCTTGACGAGGTTGTCCAGCGCCGAGATCACCGTGACGTGCGGCGAGCCCGCGTCGAGCGCGAAGCCGACGTCGCAGAAGTTGGAGCCGGACAGGATCTTCGCGTCGGGGAAGCGGTGCATGCCGCGCCGCTGCGCGACCACGCGGACGAACGGCTCGCCGCCGTAGGCCTGGCGGTAGGCGGAGCGGATGGACTTCTCGTCGGCGCCGTCAGCGAGCCGCGCCCGGCAGAGGAGCTGGACGCCGCGCACCGCCTCGACACCCGTGGCCGTCATGCGGATCGGCAGGCCGGTCGCCTGCGAGATCTCCGCCTCGTGCCGGTGCCGCGTGGGGGCGAAGACGCGCAGCGCTCCACTCCGTTCGGCGTGCAGGTTCTCCGCGCCCGCCTTCGCGCCGGACCCGCTGGAGCCGGTGCGGGCGTCGACCGTGACCTCGCCCGCGATGAGACCGGCCTTGGCCAACGGGGTCAGCGACAGGATGCCCGCGCTGGCCATGCAGCCCGGCACGCTGATCCGGTCCGCCGTGCGCAGCGCGTCGCGGTGCAGCTCGGGCAGGCCGGTGACGAACGTGTCGAGCAGTTCGGGCGCCGTGTGCGGCACGCCGTAGTAGCTCTCGTAGGTGTCGACGTCGCCGAGGCGGAAGTCGCCGGACAGGTCGATGACGGTCTTCGCCAGGTTCAGGAACTCCGGCATCCGCGCCATGGTCTCGCGGTGCGGGGTGGCGAGGAACAGCACGTCGTAGTGGTCGAGCTGGTCCTCGGGGCTGAAGGTGAGCCGGGTGCGGCCCCGCAGGTTGGGGTGCACGCCGTCGATCTGGCGGCCGTGCAGGCTGCGGGACGTGGCCGCGGCCAGCTCGACCTCGGGGTGGGACAGGAGCACGCGGAGCAGTTCGCCGCCGATGTAGCCCGCGGCGCCCAGGACGGCCACCCTGATCATGACGCGGCCCTCGCGAGCAGCAGGTCCACGATCCGGTCGGCCACGTCGACCTCGGGGTGGGCGCTCTGGAAGCCCCTGAACTCCACCCGGTCGTTGACTTCCAGCACGGTAAGGCGTCCTTCCTCGTCCTCGATCAGGTCGACCCCGGCGATGTCGGCGCCGACCGCGGCGGCCGCCCTGGTCGCGAGGTCCGTGATCTCGTCCGTGAGCGGGCACAGCTCGCTCACCGCGCCGCGGGCCACGTTCGTGCGCCACTCGTCGCCCCGGCGGTGCGTCGCGCCGAGCGGTTCCCCGCCGACGACGACCACGCGGATGTCGCGGTCCGCCTTCCCCACCAGCGCCTGGAGGTACACGATGTGCGCCTGCGGCGAGGGGAGGGCCTCGATGTGCTCGAGGACGGCGGTGGCCACCTCGCGGTCGGTGACCTTGGTGACCAGCCGTCCCCACGAGCCGACCAGCGGCTTGATGACGGCCGGGTAGCCGAGCTCGTCCAGCGCCTTGAGCGCGGCGTCGGACGTCAGGGCCAGCGAGGTGGCCGGCGTCGGCAGCCCGGCCTTCAGCAGGGCTGCCGACGTGTGCCACTTGTCGCCGCTCACGTGCGTCGCCGCGGCGGTGTTCACCACCGTCACGCCGACGCATTCCAACGCGCTCGCCGCGTAAAGGGCGCGGTAATGGCCGACCTCGCGGTTGATGACGAAGTCCGGCCCGGTCCAGGTCGTGCCGCCCGCGACGGACAACGTCCTGGGGTCCAGGTGCTCGAACACGCCTCCGCGCTTCTCCAGCGCGGTCATGATGCTTTTCTCCTCGAAGCGCACTCGGGAAGCGAGAATGCCGAGGCGGGGAGCTACCGAATTCATCGTCATGCGTCCCTTGCTCGTTGGGAGGGTGATCTACTCGCCCCAGTCCTCTTCGACCTCGGGCGCCAGGATCAGCGTCGGGGGCTCGGTGGACTCGATCTCCAGCTCACTGCGGCACTCGACGCACTCGACGATCTCGCTGACCCGAGCGTCGGCCTCGAGGGTCACCTCGGCGGCGCACTCCGGGCACTCGGCGCCGTACACGGTTTTCTGCATTAGCTCGCCCCTCAGTTTTGTTGCGGTGCGTGATCAGGTAGGACAAATTTAACCCCCGGACGTGAAAATATCCAATAAACACCCCTTCTCAACACATATGACCCACCTTATGAACTGGGCCGATAAGGAATGATCACCGATAATATAAGCAGCACTTCTTGTACGGACGGTAAAAATTCAGGAAGAAATCACTAAGCTCATCCACAGGCTTTCACGCATCGAATGAGGAGTGCAGATGACAGGGACCCTGACCGTCGCGGACCTCGACCGCACGCCCGGCGAGGTGTTCTCGACGGCCGTCACCACGGCACTGGGCGCGGGCGACCTGGTGGTGCCCTTCGGCACCCACCTGCCCGCCGCGTTCCCGCTGTTCGCGTCGCGCCCCCGCTACCCCGTGCGCCACCTGCTGAAGACCGCGCAGGTCGTCGACGGGCCCGCCACCTTCGTGTACGAGCCGCCGAAGGGCGCGCTCACCGAGTCGGGCACCTCCTACGCGACCACGCCCGAGGCGGCGTTCGTCCCGCGGCTCGCGCAGACCCCGCTCACCGACCTCGTCGCGCGGGTCCCCGTGCCCGAGGGCCTGCTCGACCACCCGGAGCTGCTGCCGCAGTTCGTCGACTTCCGCGTCCTGGTGCGCCTGTCCGTGGTGGAGAACCAGTCCCTGCTCAACGGCACCGCGGACGGCGCCATCACCGGTCTGCTGAACCTGCCGGGCACGCGGCACACGGACTCGCCGCTGGACCTGGAGGGCGCGGTCACCGAGGCGGCGGCCGAGGTCGAGGAGACCGGCGGCTCGTGCGACGGCATCGTCGCGCACCCGTTCACCTACTGGGAGATGGTCCGCACCGGGCTGCTCGGCAGGCTCCAGCTCGCGGGCATCACCGTGTCCCGCACCCGGATGATCCCCCGCGACACGTTGCTGCTGGGCGACTTCCGGGCCGCGTTCACGCTGCTGCTGCCCAGCGTCGCGCACATCGCGCTGCGCCGCGGCGAGGGCGTCGACGGCGGTGACGTGTTCGAGGCGTCCAGCCGCATCGGCCTGGCCGTGCACCTGCCGCAGCACCTGATGACGCTGTCCTGGAAGAGCGGCAATGAGTAAGCCGAGGGTCCTCTACATCACCGGCTGGATGCGCAGCGGCAGCACGCTGCTGGGCAACGTGCTCAACGAGCTTCCCGGCGTGCTGCACGTCGGGGAGCTGCACTACCTGTGGCGCAACGGTGTCCTCAAGGAGGGCACCAACACCCAGTGCGGCTGCGGGCGCGACCTGACCGAGTGCGACCTGTGGTCGTCGGTGCTCTACGCGAACGGCACGGCGGAACCCGCCGCGGCACAACGGATGGCGGTGCAGCAGCAGCGGTTCCTGCGCACCCGGCACACCAGGGCGCGGCTGGCCGACTGGACGAAGGGCGGCCGGTCGTCCCGCGCCGTCGACGAGGCCACCGGCCGCACCGCGGCGATCTACGGGCTGCTGGCCCAGAACGGCGCGGAGCGGCTGATCGTCGACGGGTCGAAGTACCCCGGCGAGGCGGCGGCACTGCTGGGCCGCGACGACCTCGACGTGCGGATCCTGCACATGGTGCGCGACCCGCGTCCGACGGCGTTCTCCTACAAGCGCGCCAAGGACTACATCGACCCGAGGACGCCCGCGGAGAGCAGCGCCTTCTGGACCGCCTTCAACGTCGCGTCCGAGCTGCTCGGCCGCGCGGCGCCGGACCGCTACCTCAGGGTCCGCCACGAGGACCTGTGCGCGAACCCGCGCGAGGTCGTCGCGGAGGTCATGCGGTTCGCCGGCCTGGACGGGGACTCCCCCGTCGACGCCGACGGGACCGTGACGCTGAGCGAGAACCACACCGTGACGGGCAACCCGGACCGGCTCAGCCAAGGCAAGACGTCCATCCGCTCCGACGAGCGGTGGCGCACCCGGCTCACCAAGCAGGAGATCACCGCCGCGTCCGTGCCCGCGCTCCCGCTGCTCGCGCGCTACGGCTACCGGCTACTGCCGATCAAGTAAGGACGGAGCTCATGGACCTCGGGATGAAGGGGCGCGTCGCACTGGTGGCGGCCTCGAGCAGCGGACTCGGTCTCGCCGTGGCCAAGGCGTTCGCGTCGGAGGGCGCGCACGTCTCGATCTGCGGACGGGACCCGGTCCGACTGGCCAGAGCCCATGCCGAGGTCAACGCGATGGGCACGGGTGACGTGCTCAGCAGTCCCGTCGACATCTGCGACGAACGCGCGGCCGCGGCGTGGGTGCGGCAGACCGCGGAGGAGTTCGGCTCGCTCGACATCGTGGTGACCAACACCGGCGGCGTCCCGTTCGGTCCCGTCGACAGCTTCTCGGTGGCCGACTACCGGGAAGCCGTCGACGGGAACCTGCTGCCGCACGTGGCCATCACCCTGGCCGCGCTGCCGATCCTCAAGGCGAACGGCTGGGGGCGGATGCTGATGATCGCCTCGGAGTCGATCCGGCAGCCGCACCCGGAGAGCGGCCTGTCGTCGGTGGCGAGGCTGGGCATGCTCGGCCACATGAAGGGCCTGGTGCACGCGCTCGGCGCCAACGGCGTCACGGTGAACGTGCTGGCCCCCGGATTCCACCGCACCCCCATCCTCGACGAGCAGTTCGGGGAGAACGTCGAGGAGGAGTTGGCGAAGGTCGCCGCGCGCATCCCGTTGGGGCGCATCGGGGACGTGGCGCACTTCGGCGCGCTCGCCACCTTCCTCGCCAGTGAACAGGCCTCTTACGTCACCGGCACGGTCCTCGTGGCCGACGGCGGCAACACCCGCGGCATCGGCTGACAAGGAGCGGAAGGATGTCCGTACTCGGGCACGTCGCCCACACACGCAAGGCGGCGTTGTACGTGGTCAAGATCGGCAGCGCCTCGCTGCACCACGAGAACGTCTTCGACGAGCTCGCCGAGATCCACCACCGCGGCGCGCGCGTGCTGCTCGTGGCCGGTGGCGCGGCGGGCATCGTCGAGCACTACGAGAACATCGGCCGCCCCATCCGGTTCCTGCAGCTGCGCAACGGCGACGACGTGCGCTACTGCCCGCCGGAGGAGATGGCGCACATCGTCGACGCCTACGAGCGCGTGACGCTCCCCCGCGTCCGCCGCGCGCTGTCGACCCGCGGGCTGACCGTGCACGCGGCGGTCGCGCAGGACGACGCGGTGGTCGCGGGCACGGCGAACCCGCCGATCCGCGCGGTGCAGGACGGCCGGGTGGGCGTGATCCGCGACCACCGCGCGGGCGTCGTGTCCGGTGTGGACACCGACCGGCTGCGCGCGCTGCTGGACGCGTTCGACGTCGTGTGCGTGTCGCCGCCGGTCGCCGACAGCGCCGGTGGGTCCGCGCTGAACGTGGACGCGGACGTCCTGGCGGCGGAGTTGGCCAACGCGCTGGACGCCGACCACCTGCGGCTGGTCACCGGAACGCCGGGCCTGCTGTCCGACCCGTCGGACCCGACCTCGCGGCAGGCGCACATCCTGCCCGGCGAGGGCGGCCAGTACGCCAAGGGGCGGATGAAGCAGAAGGTGCGCGCGGCGGAGATCGCCCTGACCGGCGGCTCCGACGTGGCGATCACCGGCCCGCACGTCCTCGCGCCCGCGTCCGGCACCCGCTTCTGGCGGGCCGCGCCGCCCGCCGAGGACCTGGCGCTGCTGACCAGGACCGTGGAGATCTCGTCGGTCTCGGCCGACGAGCGCGAACTCGCCGACTACCTGATGGACTGGTGCACGGAGTACGGCATCGACTCGGAGATCGACGCGGCGGGCAACCTCGTCGCCACCCGCGGCACCGGCCCGCACAAGCTGCTGATGCTCGGCCACCTCGACACCGTGCCGCACCGCTGGCCCGCGCGCTGGGAGGACGGCGTCCTCTACGGCCGCGGCAGCGTGGACGCGAAGGGCAGCCTCGTCGCGTTCCTGGAAACCCTGGCGGAGATGGAGATCCCGTCGTGGGCGCAGATCCGCGTGATCGGCGCGGTCGAGGAGGAGATGACCGCGGCGGGCGCGTTCTACGTGCGCGACCACTACACCGCGGACGCCGTCGTCATCGGCGAGCCGAGCGGCGCGAGCGCGTTGACGATCAGCTACAACGGCCTGCTGAAGGTGCGGCTGTCCATCAGCACCCCGGTCGGCCACACGGCGGGCAACGGCGTCTCCACGGCGGCGGACCAGCTGGTCGACGTGGTCACCGTGCTGCGGAAGGCGATCGCGGACTTCTCCCCCGAGGCGATGATGGCGGTCCTGGGTGTCGACGCCCGCAACGGCGGCGACGTCCAGGTGGGCGAGGCGGTGTTCGACGTGCGCGTCCCGCACTCGACCGACGTCGACGAACTGGCGGCCGTGATCACCGCCGCGGCGGCCCCGGTCCACGTGACCGTCCTGCGCGCCACCCCCGGCCACGCCACGCCCCGCACCAGCCCGCTGGTGAAGGCGTTCTCCCGCGCCTTCCGCGACGCGGACGTGACCCCGAGGTTCCTGGCGAAGAAGGGCAGCAGCGACATGAACACCCTCGCCACCAGGTGGCGGGACGTGCCCATGGTCGCCTACGGCCCCGGCGACGCCTCCCTCGACCACACCCCGGACGAGCACATCCTGGCCGAGGAGTTCAGGCTCTCCAGGACCGTCCTGGCGAAGGCCGTCGCGAACTGGGTCGTCCGCGCGGGCGAACTCGCAGCCACCATCGAAGGCAAGTCCACCTGAGCCCGGTGGCCCGCGGGGGCAGACCCACCCCGCGGGCCACCGACCACGACGAGGCCCGGCGACCCACCACGGTCGCCGGGCCTCGTCGTGGTGCGGGATCCGTCGTTCAGGTGAACACGACCGCTCCGGCTAACGAAGGCCGGACCTGCCCCGACGCCACCTGACAGGGATTTCGACCCGCCAACGCGGCGGGGATCGAGCGAGGTGCGCCATGAGCGACGAGCCGGGAGTTCTCGACTGGCAGACCATCCACCCCTATGTCGCGGCCGTCATCCTCCAGTGCACGGCCGTCGATCCCACCATCGCGTTCGAAGCCCTGCGGAAACAGCTCGCCGTGCCGGGCCGCGGTCGATCCGGCAGGGAGGTCCGGGTACTGGCGACCAGCCAGGATGTCGAGTTCGAAGGAGGCGTCGACCAGCTCACCGGATTCGTGCGGCAGCAGCGCGACCGTCCAGCCTGGGCCTCGGAGGGCTCGGCGTTCGAGGACACCGTCCATCGCCTGACCATCGCGCTGAGGCGGCGGAAGCTCGTCGCGGTCCACTGCGACGATTCGTCCCAAAGGCGCCTTCAACGATGGCTGGACAAGCCACCGAAGCCGCAGTTCACCCGCATACCCCCGCGGGTGCTCGAGGGCGCGTTGCACCGAGGTGACGCCAAGAGCCTGTGGACCCGAGGTGTGCACCGACCGCGGACCACCAAGGCCGACACCAAGAGCACCGGCGGCCTGAGGTTGCAGGACACGGTCAACCCGGCCGCCGACGGCACGTACACCGTCGGTGCCGCCCGCTCCGAACTCCCAAAAGACCCGAATCGCCTGGTGCTCAACGGGATCGTCGGAAGCTCGCTGGCCGAGTCTTCCACGTGGTTCAAGGCATCGTCGGACTTCCCCTCGTTCGTCGCCGCAGTGGTCGAGCTGCTGGACCTGATCGAGGACGAGCTCGTCAACGGTTCCGGCGATGAGGTGTTCCGCCACTTCGCGAGGGAAGTCTTCAGCCTCGACGACGTCAAGGGCGCCTATGAGATCAGAGTGGTGCCACCCGACGAGCTCCCTCCGCACACCCCTCAGGAGGTGTGCGAGGCAGCAGATCTGCTGCAGGACGCCGTGCTCGACTTGACCGGCGATTCCGTCTCGCCTCGGTTCCTCCTCGACGCCGGCCTGAACGGGAGCGCGGGCGGCCAACTCAAGGGCAAGCCGATCCCGGATGTCCAGGGGTTCACCCTCGACATCGGCTTCCACGGTGATCCGACGCACCTCGGACCGGTGCGCCAAGTGCTCGATGCCCTCGACGCGGGAGAAAGCCTCCTCTCCGTGTACTACAGCTCCGGCCACACGATCGTGAACGGTCGGATCTGGGAGGAACGCCCTCGCGACTTCGCCTTCCCCAACTGGTCTTTCGAGGACTTCTTCGACTACGCCATCGACCAGGAGAAACCGCTGTTCAAGGGGTCGCAGGACATCCACGACAACACCGCGGCACATGGCGACCGATCACTCTTCGCCTGGGTCGTGAACAGGTACCAGAACGGATGGCTTACCTGCGACGACGGGCCGGGCGAGATAGCCGACTTCCTGCACATCTCACCGGAGGGCACGCTGAGCCTGATCCACGTGAAAGCCGCCAACAGCCGCGCCCCGAGCCGTCGAGTCGCCGTCGCGCCGTTCGAGGTCGTCGTGAGCCAGGCGTTGAAGAACCTGGTGTTCACCGAACGTCGACGACTGCTCAGGGCCCTGTCCCCACCACGGGTCTCCCGGCCCGCCTGTTGGGACCTCGGTGTCCGCACCGCCTCGAGAACCGAGTTCCTCGAGGCGCTGGAAATCCTCGACTCGACCAGCCCGATCAGGATCGTGATCGTGCAGCCGCACGTCAGCAAGCAGATCCACGACCGTGCGCGCGGCAGAACCGGTGGCGCGACGACCGAGGACCGACTTCGCCTCCGGCTGCTCGACGAACTCCTCAACTCCGCTCGGTCAACGGTCACCGAGGTGGCCACCGACCTGACCGTGGTCGGAAGCCTCATCTGAAGAAGCCCGGCGACCACGTGGGTCGCCGGGCTTCTCCTCATGCCAGACCGTCAAGCCGCCTTCGCGACCTCGTCGGTCACCGACGCCAGCACGGCCTCCGCCACCGCGCCCGCCTGCTCGCGGATCTCCGGGAACGCCGTGGTCTCCCACAGGTCTCCCCGGCGCAGCGCGCCGATCGTCCACAGTGGAGCACCACCTGGCAGCCGTCCGTCGGACGCCGTCGCCAACCCCAGCCCCAACGGCCCGCGCCGCGCCACCCCGCTGTCCAGCAGCGACCGCACCAACGGGTCGTCCACGCGGCTCAAATCCGCCTGCGCGCCGGTGCAGTTCACCACCGACCCGACGTGAAGCGAGAGCCCGGACGACAGCGTGACCTCCAAGTCGCCGGCCACCGACGCGACCGTTCCCGCGTGGATCACCAGCTTTCCCCGTTCCCGCAGCTTGCGGATCTGCGTGGCGGCCGCGGGCGGCATGCGGTGGCGGCGCACCTCCCACCCGCGCAGGTCCTCCTCGAGGAACCGCGCGCGGTCGCCTTCAGGCAGGCGTTGCCACAGCGCGGGGATCGAGGAGCGGAGGCTGTCGACCACGGCGCGCCAGTCGCGTTCCTCGCGCACCCGACGCGCCACCAGGGACCGCAGCGAGTCGAGCGAGTGGCACCCGCTCAGGTCCGGCGCGGCCACCGGGGTCACGGCAGCGTGCTCGCGCGGTAGCGAGCCGTGCCGGGACACCGCGTGCACCACCCGGCCGGGCCGGTCGAGCACCATCGCCAGGTCGACCATCGTGAGCCCCGTGCCGACCAGCAGGACGTCCCCGCTGTCCGGCACGGCGCTCACCGCGTTGGGGGCCCACGGGTTCGCGACGAACCGGGTCGACGACCGCAACGACGGAGGCGCCCACTCGCAGTCCGGCGGGAACACCCCCAGCGCCAGCACCGCCGCGTCGAACGGCAGCGCCTCGCCCGAGGACAGCCGCACCTCGCGCCCGGAGATCCCCACGGCCCGCGAGCGGATCCGGTGGACCGCCGGGTGGTTCGCCAGCGCCCACCCGAGGTAGCTGCCGAAGTGGTGCCGCGGCAGGAACTCCCCCGGCCCGACCTCCCGGCCCAGCGTCCGCGAGGTCCACCGGACGAAGTCGTCCGGCTCGTCAGGGAACGCGCTCATCCTCGCCGCGGGCGTGTTGAGCAGGTGCGCGGCCTTGGCGGTCGAGTAGGCGACCCCGCGTCCGGCCGCGCGGCTCGGGTCCACCAGCGCGATGTCCACGTCCCGGCGCGTCTCCGCCAGCCGGAGCGCGACCGCCGTCCCGGCCGCTCCCGCTCCGACGATCACGATCCGCGGCTTGGAGTGCTGCATGTCGTCGTCCTCTACTCGGCGAAGGGGTAGCCGTGCAGCGCGTTCTGCAAGGCCCGCTTGGCGACCCGGACGAAACCGGGCGTCGCCGCGCCCGGCGAGACGGCCATCGTCACGGGCAGTGGTCCGGGCGGCGCGGGCATGTCCCGCTCCGTCCGCTCCAGGCCCCACAGCTCGTCGCTGTTGGCGACCAGGCACGCCACGCCGAGCCCGGCCTTGGCCGCGGCCCGCAGGCCCACCAGTTCCGCGCCCTCGTAGCCCACGCGCCACGGCATGTGCGAGTCGTTGAAGCAGTCCACGATCTTGCTGCGCAGGGTGCACGGCTCGGTGAACAGCGTCAGCGGCAGCTCGGCGCCGTCGGTGTGCACCGGACGGCCGAACCAGTCCATCTTCAACCGCCCCAGCTCGTGGGTCGTCGTCGACGCGAGCTGCGGCCGCATCTGCAGCAGCAGCGCCAGGTCCAGCCTGCCCGCGCCGACCTGGGCCTCCAGCGACTCGCTGAGCCCGGTGCGCACGCTCACCTGGGCGTGCGGCATCCCCCGCGCCAGCAGTCCGAGGATCTCCGGAAGCGCTTCGGCGAGCTGGTCCCCCACCCCCAGCGAGAGGCGGATCCGACCCGACGGCGGCACGAACCGGTCGACCGCCTCGTCGTTGAGCGCGACGATGCGGCGGGCGTAGCCGAGCAGTTCCTCCCCCTGGTTGCTGAGTTGGAGCTCCCGACCGGTGGACAGGAAGATCGGCCCCTTGACGAGGCTGCCGAGCTGGCGGATCTGCTGGCTCACGGCGGGCTGGGTGACGTGCAGGGCCTCGGCGGCCCGTCGGAACCCACCCAGGTCGACGACGGTCACCAGTGCTCGTAAGCGGTTGATCTGGAGATCGTGATACATGCGTGCACCTCCTGTGCGGCGGCATGACCGCAGGTATGACAACGGGACCGTCCGGCATCCGGACGGTCCCGTGGGGAGGCCACGTCAGGCGCTGTGCGCCCTGATGGCCGTCAACAGCCGTCCCGCCGCGTCCTCGCGGCAGATGAGCAGGTCGGGCAGGTACGGGTGGGGCTGGTTGTACTGGAGCGGCGAACCGTCCACACGGGACGCGTGCAGTCCCGCGGCGAGAGCGACCCCGACCGGCGCGGCCGAGTCCCACTCCCACTGACCGCCCGCGTGGACGTAGGCCTCGGCCTCGCCCCGCACGACGGCCATCGTCTTGGCGCCCGCCGAACCCATGGTCGCCAACGTTCCCCCGACGTCCGCCGCCATGCCCGCGGCGAACACGGGAGGACGGCTGTCGCTCACCAGGATGCGCGGCGCCGCTGGAGCCGCGCCCGCATCCCGCACGACGTCGTCGGTGCCGTGCACCAGGTCGAGCGCGGGCTGCGCGACAGCGGCCGCGACGATGCCGCGGTCGCGCTGCCACAGCGCCACGTGCACGGCCCAGTCGGTGCGGCCCGGCAGGCCGTACTCGCGCGTCCCGTCCAGCGGGTCGATGATCCACACGCGACTCGCCGTGAGCCGCGCGGGGTCGTCGACCGCCTCCTCGGACAGGACGGCGTCGAACGGCCGCCACGCGTCCAGTTCCGCGAGCAGGAACGCGTTGGCCTCGGCGTCGCCCCGCTTGCCCAGGTCCGGTCCGCCGGACTCCCGCAGCTTCAGCAGCAGCCGCCCGGCGTCCTGCGCGAGCCGGACCGCCAGCCGCGCGTCCCCGCCGCTCATCGGTCGAGGTGCGCGAGAACGGCGGCGGCCAGCGCCGTCGGGTCGCCGTCGGAGGGGCGGAGCACCAGCTCGGCCCGTTCCGGCGCCTCGTAGGGGGCGTCGACACCGGTGAAGTCGCGGATCTCGCCCGCGCGGGCCTTGGCGTACATGCCCTTGGGGTCGCGGCTCTCGCAGACCTCCAGCGGCGTGTCCACGAAGACCTCCACGAACGCCAGCCCGGCGGCCTCGTGCGCGGCCCGGACCTCCTCGCGGTCGGCCTGGTACGGGCTGATCAGCGAGACGATCGCGATGTTCCCGGCATCGGCGAACAACCGCGCCACCGCGCCCGTCCGGCGCACGTTCTCCGACCGGTCCGCGGCGCTGAACCCGAGGTCCGCGTTGAGGCCGTGCCGCAGGTTGTCGCCGTCCAGCAGGTACGCCGGACGCCCGGACGCGACGAGCCGCCGCTCCAGTTCGACGGCCACGGTCGACTTGCCCGAGCCGGACAACCCGGTGAGCCAGATCGTGAGGCCCTGCGTGGCCCGCTGCTCGCGGGTGACCGCGGGGGCGTGCCACACGACGTTCGCCGTCTGCGCGCGCGGCCCGATGATCATGCCCGCCGCGACGGTGTTGTTGGTGGCCTCGTCGATCAGGATGAAGCTGCCGGTGCCGCGGTTGCGCTTGTACGGGTCGAACAGCAGCGGCGTCTGCGTCTGCAAGCGCACGCGGCCGATCTCGTTGAGCGACAACGTCTCCGCGCCCTCGTCGCGGTGCAGGGTGTTGATGTCGAGCCGGTAGTCCAGCTCGCGCACCGTGCCCTTCACCTGCTGCGAGGTGTGCTTGACGGTGAACTTGGTGCCCGGCTTGAGCGACGACTGCTCGGTGAACCAGCAGACCATCGCGTCCAGGTCCTGCCCGACGTGCGGGCGGTTGCCCGGACGGCAGATCAGGTCGCCGCGGCTGACGTCGATGTGGTCGGCCAGCTCGATCGTGACGGCCTGGGGCGGGAACGCTTCGGCGACGGGTTCGCCGCCGGGGCCCCAGATGTCCTTGATCGTGGAGGTGAACCCGGACGGCAGCACCGCGACCTCGTCACCGGGCTTGAGCACACCGCCGGACACCGTGCCCGCGTAACCGCGGAAGTCCTGGTGCGGCCGGATCACGTACTGCACCGGGAACCGCGCGTCGATCAGGTTCTGGTCCGACGCGACGTGCACCTCCTCCAGGTGGTGCAGCAGCGAGGAACCCTCGTACCAGGACATCTCCGTGCTGCGGTTCACGACGTTGTCGCCGAGCAGCGCGGACATCGGCACGAACGACAGGTCGTGCACGTCGAGCTTCATGGCGAAGCGGCGGAAGTCCTCGCGGATCTCGTCGAACCGCTCCTTGGACCACCCGACGAGGTCCATCTTGTTCACGCACACCACGAGGTGCGGGATGCCCAGCAGGCTGGCGATGAACGCGTGCCTGCGGGACTGCTCCAGCACGCCCTTGCGGGCGTCCACGAGGATCAGCGCCAGGTCGGCGGTGGACGCGCCGGTCACCATGTTGCGCGTGTACTGGAGGTGGCCGGGGGTGTCCGCGACGACGAACTTCCGCTTGGGCGTGGCGAAGTAGCGGTAGGCGACGTCGATCGTGATGCCCTGCTCGCGCTCGGCGCGCAGGCCGTCGGTCAGCAGCGACAGGTCGGGCGTGTCGTCACCGCGTTCGCGGCTGGTGCGCTCGACCGCGGCGAGCTGGTCGGTGAAGATGGTCTTGGAGTCGTAGAGCAGGCGGCCGATCAGGGTCGACTTGCCGTCGTCCACGCTGCCCGCGGTGGCGATCCGGAGTAGCGGTCCCATCAGAAGTACCCCTCTTTCTTGCGGTCTTCCATGCCCGCTTCGGAAATCCGGTCGTCCGCCCGCGTGGCCCCGCGCTCGGTGACCCGCGTGGAGGCGACCTCCTCGACCACCTGCTCGGGCGTCACGGCGTCGGACTCGACGCAGCCGGTGCACGTGGCGTCGCCGACGGTGCGGAAGCGCACCAGCATCTCCACCGGCTCCTCGCCCTCCTGGAGCTCCAGGAACCTGGTGTGCGCCAACAGCATCCCGTCGCGCGGCACCACGGCACGGCGGTGCGCGTAGTAGATCGACGGCAGGGCGATCTCCTCGTCCTGGATGTACTGCCAGATGTCCAGCTCGGTCCAGTTCGACAGCGGGAACACCCGGATGTGCTCGCCCTTGCGGTGCTTGCCGTTGTAGAGGTTCCACAGCTCGGGCCGCTGGTTGCGCGGGTCCCACGCGCCGTACTGGTCGCGGAAGCTGAACACCCGCTCCTTGGCACGCGCCTTCTCCTCGTCGCGCCGGGCCCCGCCGAACGCGGCCGTGAAGCCGTTCTCGGTGATGCCGCGCAGCAGGGCCGCGGTCTGGAGCCGGTTGCGGCTAGCGCCCGCCCCGGTCTCCTCCACGACGCGGCCAGCGTCGATGTCGTCCTGCACGCTGCTGACGACGAGCCGGATGCCGAGCTTGGCCACCGTGACGTCGCGGTAGTCGATGACCTCGTCGAAGTTGTGCCCGGTGTCCACGTGCATCACCGGGAACGGCAGCGGCGCGGGCCAGAACGCCTTCGCGGCGAGGTGGAGCATCACCACCGAGTCCTTGCCGCCGGAGAACAGCAGCACCGGCTTCTCGAAGGTCGCGGCGACCTCGCGGAAGATGTGCACTGCCTCGGCTTCAAGCGCCCTCAGATGAGAGAGCTCGTACGTGATAGTCACGAATGACCCATCCCTTCGAGATGAGAGAGAGCAGGAGCAGATCGACACAACGGTGCCGCGAGAAAAGCGTGGCACTTCCCCATCCACCCCGACAACAGTCGGAACACACTTTCACTTGATGAACGAAATGCTTTTCGAGGAAATGCACTTTCCCCATTCGGTGGAAAACCACCCGGAATTCAGCGCTTCGGCGCCTTCACCAGCACGCGCCGAGCCGTCGCGCGCTTCCCCTTGCAGGTCCAGGCCCGCGGCTCCGCGCTCACGACCGCCGCCCGGACCGCCGCTTGCGCGCCCGCTGCCCGGTGACCGCGGTGCTCCGCACCCGCTTGCCCAGCGACAACCACTCCGCGGGCCGCCACTCGTGCCCGGCCTCGCACCGCACGTCGACACCACCGGCCACGATGTCCCGCCCGCAACCCCCGCGGTCGCACACGCCCAACACCTCGCGGGGCACGACGACCCCGCGCGCGGCGGCGGCCAGTTCCCGCACCTCCACGACGAAGTCACCCCCGGCGTCGTGCTTGGCGAGCCACACCAGGTTCATGTCGAGGAAGACCACCATGTCCTCGACCGCTTTCGTGGCGGGCGCGATCCCGCCGCGCTCGCACACCACGAGCGAACACCAGGAGGACAGGATGTCCACGATGTCCGCACACACCCGCCCGGCCTCCCGCACGTCCACGATCCCAGGCGGCCCCGCGTCACAGTCCCGGAACAGCACGGGCAACGACAGGAGCTCCCGAGCCACCCCCTGCCTGCACTGGCCGCACAAACGAAATCCGGCCTTGACGAGATGCGCGCAGACCGGTGTCTCGCACACCTTCCCGGCGTCGCCCATCGTTCCTCCCAGAGTCGGTCGGACACGATCCTGTAAGGCGCCCCTGGACCTCCGGTCGCACGATCCTCGAATTCCGCTCACAACCCGGAAACGCTATGAGGAGGACATAAGGAGGAGTATGAGGAAAACCAAAAAAGGCGTGATGGAAACAGGGTTGCACATTACCCGCACCCATGACGAAGCCCGCCGAACCCCGGTTTCCGGGCTCGACGGGCTTCACCGTGGCGACTACAGGTCGTGGTCGTCCTCGGCTTCCCGGTCCCAGCGCTCGCCCCACGCCCGCAATGACGCGGCGTGGTCGCGGAGGACTCGGGCGGTCCGGGGCCAGCCGTTCTCGACGGCGTCGGCCCACGCCGAGTACTTCGCCGCCGAGTCGCGTTCTTGCTGCCCACCGTCGTACACGCCTCGCCAGGTGGCGCCGCCGCTGTTGGCGAGCCCGAGCCCGAACCCTTCCGCCACCTCGTCGGTGTCCACGAGTTCGAGCACGTCCCGAACGGCCTCGGCGGGCCAGGCTCCGTCCTGTCCCGCGGGCCCTGCGGAGATCAGGGCGCCGATGGCCCGATCACCACTGCGAACCATCCCGATGTCGTCCAGAAGGCTTCGTACCTGGCGCACCCACTCGGCCAGGTACGCCCCGTCCACCCGTTCTCCGTCTTGCCCCGGCACGCAGCGCAGACGTTCACCGGTCATGAAGAACCCCATGGCCTTGGGGTTCAGCTGCTCGGTCGGCAGGTAGCGGAACTGGTGCAACTCGACGAACGTCTCCGGGTCGGCGGCGATCAGTTCCAGCAGGGCACGAGGCTGCCGGTCGTGGAACAACCCCGCGAACGCGATCTCCCACTTCGCTACCTGGTGCAGGCTGTGCCCGGCGTCCTGCAAGTACTCCAACAGGATTTGGACCGCGTAAACGGTGTGGGTATCGACCTGGCGAGGCTCGTTCAGCAGGCAGTCGAACGACGCTTCCACGAGGCCGGACGGAGGCAGCCAGGTCTGGTCGTCCCCATGCAGTGCGAGGGACATCGCATCGACGACGGCTTCCGGCCGATCGCGGGCGAGGATCTCCAGCAGGTACTCCTCGCTCCGCTCGGCGGGCATCGGGAAAGCGGGCGTCAGCATCCAGAAGCGATCGGACACGGTCGTGCCCTCTCCAGCGAGCAGTTCGACCGCCCACTCCACCGGCACGGCGAGCATGAACGCCGTTCGGTCCGCCGGAGCGGCGGGAAGCACGGCGACCGCCTCCACCACCCAGTCATGACCACCGTCCCGAGCACGGCGCCGGACCCACCCGTCCGCAAGGGGACCACCGAGCAAGGCGAACACCTCGCCCTGGACGGCATCTCCGGTGACCTGGGCGAGCGTCCACCCCACCAGGTCACCTCTCGCGCTCACCGTCGAGAGCCTGGCCAAGCCGTCGACCCCGTGCCGGGCCAGTTCTCCGGTGACGGCCTCCTGCCTCAGCGCCTCGACAGCGACGCGGTGGACCTCGTGGTCGGTCGGATCGATGCCGGGAAGGTCCGGATGCCATCCGAACAGCCAGGCGTGCCTGGTCGGGTCCTCCACCGGTTCGATGGTGGCCAAGAAGGACGTCAGGCGCTCCACGTGCTCACGCGACAGCCGCCCTGGCTCGTCGGCGACGCTCGTCTCCCGGTTCACGAGCCTGCTGCCCCGGTCCCACAGTTCCCGCGTCCCTTCCGGCCCCAGCACTTCGACGTCGACGGCTTCCAGGGCGGTGAGGAAGCGGTCCCGGATCGCCGGAGGAAAGCAGGTGATCCGAGCGAGGAAGCCCGCCCAGCGAGTCGGCACGGCGGCCAGGTCCGCCAGCACCGCGCCGAACACCTCATCCCGGTACACCTCGAGCGCCCCTGCCGGAGCGGGCTCGAACTCGCTCCAGTCGTGCCGCACCTTCGGCCGCTCCGGGTACATCAGGAAGGGACCTCGATCGGTCAGGTCGTCCACCAGGCGCCACCCCACCTCGGGGTGCCTGCCGCGCACTTGGTTGATGATGGCCGGTCGTCGGCCCAGTGGGATCGGACTGGAGGGCAGGTGGGTGAGCAGGTTTCTCAACGAGGCGGACGGCCGGTTGCTCAACCGCCCACCGGGGTCGACCTCGGCCAGTCGGGCGATCGCGAGCACCGCGTCAGCGCTGTGCTCCGGCGCCCACGCGACCGTCTCCAACGCCCACAGCAGCCCGGTGTGCCCGGAATGCCGGTGCAGCGTACGCCCCTCGGCGTCCTCGAACATGGTCCGGAGCACCGGCTCCTCACCACGAAGACCGGTCCTGACGGCGTCGAGGAAAACCCGAGGGGACGCCTCCGCGAGCAGAGGGAGGACGTCGTGGAGGGACCGCCAGAGCAGACCGCTCCGGTCGTCGTCGGCTTTCGTCAGCAGATCCCGGACAACACGCGCCGCATGGTTCTCAGCCGGTTCTCCGGCCACTGCTGCCGTGCCAGCGTCACCGAGGCTGGCCAGCCCGTGTGCTAGTCCCTGGCGCAGCTCATCGGACCAGGTGCGGCGCACGCCGTTGAGACCGGCCGACGGAATGTCCGGGTCGGGGAGCGAAAGCACCGGGTCGACCTCGCTCAGCACATCGAGGGCGGCCTCGCCGAACCGTTGAAGGTCCGTGGCGCTCAACCGCGCCATCAGTTGCGACCACGCGTCGTACGGGTCTGCGAGTTGCCAGCGCGTACCGCTGCGGTGGACCAGCGGATCCCCGGAAACCGCTTCGCCGGTCACGAACCGGTCAACCTCTGCGTACTCGCGACCAGCGATCCGCGCGATGACCTCGTGGTCGGAGGGGTTGGTCACCGACCACCTGCCGGCGAGCAGCAGCGGCACTGCGGCGGACTCGGCCGCCCACTGCGGACGGGTCGAGTTCAGGCTGAGCCTGCGGATCAGCGCACGGGGACTGCGTCGGGCGAGACCGGCGTACTCCTCTGCCCGGTGCCGCGGGACCCCTGCGGCGAGGAAGGCGTCGCGTGCCTTGTCACGGGGCACTCGGGGCAGCACCAAGTCGTTGCCTCGGTGAACGAACCCGTCGCGGGCGATGATCACGTGCCGCGCGATCTGCGCCTGGCTGACCGGGACATCGTCGCTCACCACCACGGCGGGGAACGACGACGGCACCTTGGCGGCGTATTCCCAACCCTCCCCTGATGTCACCAGGACCGCGCGGTGCCGTGGGTCGTGGCGTTCCAGGACAGCGGCCGCGAACGCGGCGACCTCATCGGTGGTCTGCCCCTGGACGACCAGGTTCCCCGGTGGCCCCGACAACCAGGACAACATCCGTTCGACGACCTCGTCGCGACCGAGCAGAGGGAGGTCCGGGGGCAGCTCGGAACCGGTCAGCGAGGTGCGCTCGCGGCTCCACTCAGCCAAGTCCCGAATCCCCGGCCGAACACCTATCCCAAGTTCGGGGGCGGCCTCCACGATCCGCTGGATCAAGCCGGGGATCGTGTGCACGTCGCGATAAGTCAACCGAACGTACTGGCGGTTGGCCAACAGGGCGAGATCCGGGGGCAACTCATCCGCGCGGGGCGGCCGTCCACCATGGTCGAGGACCGAAATCACCGGCTTGCCCGCGGCGAGAGCGGTGGCGATCTCCCTCCGGACGGCGTCGTCGGGCTCAAACAGGCGGTGCCTGAACTCCGTCGACCAACGCTGCCCGATCACGGCGATCATCACGTGACAATTCTCTGCCGCACCCCACAGGATCGGCTCGTAGTCGTGGCCCAGGGTGATGGACGCGCTCGACAGGAACACCCTGTCCTTGCCGAAGACCGCGCAGCACTCCGCGTAGAGCCAGGCGGCCCTGTCTTCGCCGTCGCCGACTCGAAAGCTGATGAAGATCATGGGGGCACGCTTCTCCTGTCCGAGCCGACCCTCAACGGGTTTCCTGTTTCCCAAGGTTTCCGAAACTCGTCCACAAGGGACCGCACCCCGATCGGGCGCGGTCCCTTGTGGTCACTGCCCTTCACGGGCGCGGTCCAAGACCTCCTCGAGACGTAGTGGGCTTGGGGGGTGGTGGCTCAGGCACAAGGGGGTTTGGATGCGGCGAAAGGTGAAGGTGTCGCCGGTGGCGTAGAACTGGCCGCGTTCGAGTTTGGAGATGTCGCCTACCGTGGTGCCCTTCGCTCTGGCCATGTCCGTTGCCGCGGCGATCTGGGCCGGGCTGTTGAGCCTGCCGTAGAACTGGGTGGTGGCGTTGCCCACCACCTGGTTGTGGACGCCCTTCGGGGCCTGGGTGGCCAGGAGTAGCCCCAGGCCGTACTTGCGGGCCTGGGAGGCCAGCAGGATCGTGGTTCTGGTGCTCGCCGTCGCCGTGGTGGGTGGGGTGATCGTTTGGGCCTCGTCCATCACCAGCAGGCCGCCCAGCGGGCGGTCCGCGGCCGGGTTGCGCCTGATCCAGGCGAACAGCTCCAGGTGGAGTTGGCTCACGAAGCCCTGGCGTTGTTCCTCCGACGGCAGGCCGATGAAGCTGATCACCGAGATCCGCGCTCGTTTGCCCGGTGACGGGGTGAGGAGTGCGGCTGGATCCGTTGGGGCGCCTGGATCGCCGAGCAGGGGGTCGTTGACCATGGCCGCCCGCAGGGTCTCCGCCAGGTCCGCGGCTGTGGCCACGGCGGTGCTCAGGCTGCTCACCCCCTCCGGGAGGTCGGCCAGGACGTCGACGAACCTGGCCAGGTCGCGATCCCCTCGACGCGCGTAGTACGTCATGGCTTCGCGCAGCACGGCTCGGCCGCGGGCGGCGGACTTCGTGCCGTTCGCGACACGGGCGTGCGGGACCAGTCGTGCCACGGCGGCCTCGACGGACGCGGCGAACTCGTCGGCGTCCTCGCGGACCTCCGCGAAGTCCGGCAACGGGTGGAAGCTGAGCGGGCGACCGCTCGCCCTTCCGGGTGTCCACACCACGACCTCGGTCCCGGCCAGGTACTCGGCGGCCCGTTCGGCGTCGCCGGGGCCCCAGTCCGCCGGGGGTTCCGGCCACGCGTCGCCCAGCCGCGCGAGGTCGTTGTTCGGGTCCAGCACGATCGCCGAGACGCCCCGCAGGGCGCACTCCTCGACGATCCGCCGCAGCAGCACGGTCTTCCCGCTGCCGGAGCCCGCGAAGATGACGGCGTGCTTGCGCAGCGACTCCAGCTCGACGCGGATCTCGCCGCGCGTCCCGAGCACGATGTCCCCCGCCGACGGCGGAGGCCGGGTCTCCTGGTGGCCGGTCCGCGCCGAGGCCGGGTCGGGCAGGATCTCCCGCAGGAACGTGCTGCTGCTGGCCGGTTTGCGGGCCACCAGCCACGCCAGCAGCTGGTGGGTCTGCGCGGACAGCATCTCCTTGAGCGCGCTGAACGTCCGGAGGTCGTCGTCCGAGACGTCCACCCGCTGCCCGCCCGCCTGCTCCAGCGCGGCGACCTCGGACCTGGTCTTCTGCCCCGTCCACCCCCGGTCGGCGTTGCGGATCAGCACCAGGTGCCGGTTGTTCGACCCGGCCCGGACCTGCGCGGCGGCACGGGCTTCGCGCAGCTTGCGCAGCACCCGGTTGCCGTGGCTGCTCGCGATGAGCCGGAAACCCCAGCGCTCGTTGGTGTCCAGCGCCTCGTTCACCGTGAGGCACAGCCCCGCGTGCAGCCGCATGTCCTCGTCCGGCAGCGGTTCGTGGCGCCACTTCAGCTCGTCGTTGCCGACCTCGGTGATCCACGACTTCAGCCCGGCCAGCAGCAACGACGGCATCACCTCGTTCTCGTTGTGCTGCTTGAGGTCCGCGGCCACGACGTCGGCCTTCTCCCGCAGCAGCGCGAACCGGGCGTCGAACTCCGCGAAGTACCCCGGCTCCGGACCGGCGGGCACGGGCGCCTCGGGGGCCTGCCGCTCGTCGAACGACGTCATCTCCCGGATCTCGCCGTACAGGCAGGTCTCGGCGTGCGCGTGGATGCGCTTGAGCAGATCCCTCGGCGTGTGGGCGATCCACGCCTCGCCGAACGCGCTCGGCGCCACGGGCCAGGTCGGGTGCGGCGGCGTGAGCCCGTACCGCCGGTAGATCACCCCGAGCCACTTCTCCACCAGCGTCCGGCCGATCTCGGGGTCGAGGATCGCGGCCAGGATGGGCGTCGTGGTGAAGCGGTCGGACACCGTGTCGCTGGCGATCGACTTCAGCTGCGCCCACGTGTTCGGCAGGCAGGCCACGACGGTCAACGTCCGCCTGGTCGTCTCGCGGAGCTGCATCAGCCCGTCCGAGATGAGCGCGATCTCCCGCGCCAGCTCGGTTCCCGTCGTCGCCCTGTCCTCGATGGCGTCCTGGCTCTTGTTGACCAGCGTGTCCAACTGGTCGACGGCGATCACGCAGGGGCCGGTCATCGCGAGCACCCGCGAGATGTCCCGCACCAGCGTCCGGGACGGCTTGGACCTGGTCTGCATGCCCCAGTGGCGGCGTTCCTCCTCCGCGTCGTCGGAGCCCTGGAGGTAGGCCAGGCCGACGTCGGCGTGCTCGGACGCGTACAGCGCCAACGCCCGGATCGTGTCGCCGCACTCCACCGCGATCCGGCTGTCCACCTTGCGCAGGCCGGTGACGAAGGCGCGCAGGTGGTCCGGGGTCAGCTCGGCCTCGCCCAGCACGGCCCGCGTGACCTCCTCGGACACGTCGGCTCCCCGGCACAGCTGCGCCAGCAACGAGGTGAGCTGGAGTTCGCCCGCGTCGTCGGCCCGGCGCAGCTCGCTGCGCATCGCGTCGGCCACGTCGTCCCAGAAGGCGTCGCCCGACGTCAGCTCGATCAGGAAGAAGTACCCGCCCTCCTGCTGCACCATGCGGCGCACCGACCCCAGCAGGTGGGTCTTGCCCACGCCCTTGCGGCCCTGGAGCACCAGCCCGACCGGGCTCGGCCCGGCGCTGGCCCGCGCGTCCGCGATACCCGCCTGGATGCGGCGCTCCGGCTGCGTGTGCAGGCCGTCGATGTGGGACGGGGAGGTGTGCCAGACGTCGTCCGGTGTCTCGGCCGAGTTGAAGCGCAGCACGGCCAGCGCTTCGCGCAGGTCTTCGGTCATGACTCCTCGATCGCGATGAGGTGCAGGTCCTCGTTGCCGATCCGGATCGCCGCCTCGTGGTCGGCCTCGGTCAGGACCTTGCGGTTGGAGTCGGGGGCCAGGTGCACCGTCCCCGTCTTCAGCATCTTCACCAGCGCCTCGTCCACCTCGCTCTTGGTCGCGCCGTTGAGGCCGGGCCGGATCCGCGCGAGCCGGATCCAGTCCTGCGGCCCGTCCGCCAGGTCCAGGTAGACCGTGCGGATCAACGACTCCAGCGCGCCGGAGCGGATCGCCTGGGCGAGCAGCCCGTGGCTCTGGAGGAACGGGACGACGCGGCGCAGCAGCTCCCGGTGCGCTCGCGCCTGCGGGCCCGACCGCGGCGGCAGCTCCGTCTCGACGATGTCCGTGGCGCACCAGTCGATGCCCTTGTCGGTGATCCGGTGCCGGTACGGCCTGGCGTCCATCGCGGTCTCCAGGAGACCGTCCTCGTTCAGGGCTCCACGTTCCTTGGGCCCGAGTTTGATCTTGTACTGGGCCACCAACTCGGTGTTCGGCACCTCCCGGTTCTCCAGCATCAGCACCAGGAGTGCCGCCCTGCCGCTGGTCCCGTACTCGTCCGACATCAGGCCGCCTTTCAGTGGGTGAACGCGTCGATCCGACGATCGATCCGGTCGCGCAGGCGCTCGACCGCGTGCCGCACGGTGCTGGGCAGGGCGAACCGGTGACCGCCTCCCCTGCCCAGCACCTCCAGGTCCGCCGCCTGCTCCAGCAGCGCGGCGAAGTCGTTGCCGTCGAGGGCCTCGGCCATGCCCTGGACGGTCTCCTCGACCAAGGCGATCCGCTTGGTCGAGGCCAGTTCCGGTGGCAGGCCCCGCACCGCGGCCGCGGCGCTCCGCAGCGCTTCGAGGTCCGGGGAGCTCGCCGCCACCGGGGTCGCCTTGATGAGGCCGTACAACTCCCGTGCCACGCGCACCGGGCGCACGGCCTGGTCGAACTCCAGGTGCCGCAGGTTGCGCAGGAAGCCGGGCAGCCGCTCGCGGTCCGTGCCGCGGGTCAGCACGCAGAACAGCTGCCGCTGGGCGCCGTCCACGCCGAGCGCGTGCCGCACGAACCGCTCCGCCTCGGTGGTCTGCCACCGGCTCAACGTCCCGTCCACCACGAGGCACAGGTGCTCGCCGGGGTCGTCCGCCTGCTCCAGGAAGTCCCGGTCCCCCGAGCCGGACCACTCGGCGCGCAGGCCGAGCACGCGCAGTTCCTCGACCAGTTGGTTCGTGGCGCGCATCAGCGCCCGCGGGCCGGACACCAGCAGGTCCAGGGTGAAGTCCTGGCGACGGCCGCGCGCGGACGCCACGTAGGCGTCCCGGTTGTCGGCCAGCACGTCGGTGCGGTCGAACTGCTGCGCGATCACCGCCGCGACCGTCTCCAGCGCGAACGAGATCTGGTCCGCCGACGGCGCGCGCTCCTCCAGCACGGGCAGCTGCTCGCCGAAGCTCCAGTAGGACACGTAGGGCACGGTGAGGTGCCGCAGCATCAGGTCCTCGGAGATGCTCTTGACCAGCCAGTTGCGGAACAGCGGCGCGACGACCTCGGCGCAGCGGCGCTGCCACTTCTCGGCCCGCTCGTACTCCACCCGGTTGTCCAGCCGGGACAGCACGGGGAGCACCACGTGCCGCGGCCGGTCGTAGGGCAGCCGGTCCCTGGCCTGGTCCGCGCGCTGGACGACGTCCACGACGTCGTTGAGGTTCTGGTCGTTGGCGGTGAACACGACGACCAGCCGGTCGGGCAGGTGCGCGGTGCAGATGCCCGCGATGTCGGAGACGCCGGTCCGGCTGTCGAGCAGCACGAAGTCGTACTCGGCGATCCACTGCCCGCGGACCCGTTCCAGGAACTCGGCGAACCCCAGCCGGTACAGGTCCTCCCAGTCGATGTCCTGCATGCGCCGCGAGTAGGAGCTGTGCAGCCTGCCCGCCTCCACCCGCCCGGCGGCGATCAGGTCCAGCGACCCGCCGTCGAACTCGACGGGGACGGCGTGCGCACCGGGGCCCTCCTCGCCCGCGAGGAACTCGTACGCGAGGTCGACGACACCCCCTTCGGGCTCCTTGGTCAGCACCGGCGCGAAGTAGTGGTGCAGCCCCGGCGCCTCCAGGTCCCAGTCGACGGCGAGCACGCGGTACCCCCAGCGCGCGAGCAGCACCGCGACGTTGGCCAGGGTGAAGCTGCGTCCGACGCCACCCTTGTACGAGTAGAACGCGATCACCGTCCCCGTTGTCACGCGACGAACCTCGGCAACGGCGGTCGCGGGAGGAGCAGGGGCTCCGGCGGCTCGACCAGCGGCCAGTCCGGCCGCCAGTCGGGGACCTGCCGCACCAGCTGGACCAGGTCGGCCGCGAGCTCGTTGACCCTCTTGTGGAAATTCACGAAATCGACGGTCTGCTGGTAAGGAGGATCAGGGTGCGCGTACTCCTTGAAGTCCACCCAGGACCGGTTCGTCTCCTCCGCCGGGAAATTCTCCGAATCGGAGTAGAGGATCGGGTAGATCAGCCCCTGGGAGATCTCGGGACCGGCCAGTCCGAGCATTTTCTCCCTCGCCTGCATGCTCCGCAGCTCGGCCATGCACCACGGCGAGGTGAAGTAGGGCGGGGTGAGCAGCTGGAGCATGATCTTGCTGTGCCGCAAGGCCGATCGCAGGTTCTCCGGCCAGTGCACGCCCCTCGGCATCGTCCGGTCCACGTAGACCGTCAACGGCGGGGCGTACTGATCGGCCAGGCACTCCTTCAGCTTCTCGTGGAAATGGTTCAGCAGCCATTTCTGGACGCTGCCCTCGCGGCTGTAACTGATGAAGAGATCGAACTTGTAGCCGGACACGGAGCAGATAGTAGGGGCCGGTCACCAAAGCGAAGTGGACAAATAGTGGACATTAACGGCACAAAAACAGGACTGGGTGGACAGCGGGGGAACACCGCGCCCGCACCCGGATTCCCGACGGCGCGGCCAGGTTCCCCGTCCGGCGGAGCAACGTCCGGGGCTCGTGCGCGTCCCACGGTGGTGAGGACAACCAGGCCGACGACCAGCGCGTGGTCGAGACCACAACGGGCGGTGTCCCGCCGGTTCGACGCGCATGGGCCGCGACACCACCAAGCCCAGCCTGTGTAACTTGAGGCGACCGCCGTCGGCCGTGCCACGCACGCCGGGCGAGCCCCCTTCGACCTACCCGAGGTGTGAACGTCTAGATGTGCGGCCTGCTTGGACTGATCTGCGCCACTGAGACCGCCGCGGCCGCCGCTCGGGGCGCCGTCGCGTCCGCGCTGCGCTGCCAGCGCCACCGCGGCCCCGACGAGACGGACACCTGGGCCGACGCGGAGGTCGTGTACGGCTTCAACCGACTGGCCTTCATCGACCTCGAGCACTCCCACCAGCCGCTGGTGTGGGGTCCGCCGGAGACGCCGAAGCGGTACACGCTGAACTTCAACGGCGAGATCTACAACTACCGCGAGATCCGCGCGGAGCTGTCCCGGAAGTTCGGCACGGCCTTCACCACCCAGGGCGACGGCGAGTCGATCGTCGCCGCGTTCCACCACTACGGCCCGGACGCCGTGCGCAAGCTGCGCGGCATGTTCGCCTTCCTGATCTGGGACTCCCAGGAGAAGGTGATCTTCGGCGCGCGCGACCCGTTCGGCATCAAGCCGCTGTACTACTCGGCAGGCATGGGCGGCGTGGCGTTCTCCAGCGAGAAGAAGAGCCTGCTGGAGCTGTCGCCGGTGCTGGGCGTCACCGAGGAGCTGGACCGCAAGGCCTTGCAGCACTACCTGGTGCTCCAGTACGTGCCCGAGCCCGAGTCGCTGCACACCGGCGTGCGCCGCGTCGAGTCCGGCACCTCGTTCTACGTCCGCCCCGGCGGCCAGGTGCAGTTCAGCCGCTACTTCAACCCGGTCTTCACCACCACGCCGGTCAACGGGCCGTTCGAGGCCGAGGCGCTGTACGAGCGCATCGCGAACGTCATGCGCGACTCGGTGTCCAAGCACATGATCTCCGACCCGGACGTCACGGTCGGCGCGTTCCTGTCCGGTGGCATCGACTCCACCGCCACGGCGACGCTCGCGAAGCAGCACAACCCGAACCTGATCGCGTTCACCTCCGGCTTCGAACGCCAGGGCTACTCCGAGGTGGACGTCGCGGCCGAGACCGCGGCGGCCATCGGCGTGCGGCACGTCATCCGCGTCGTCTCCCCGCAGGAGATGATGGACGAGCTGCCGCTGATCACCTGGTACCTGGACGACCCGGTGGCGGACCCGTCGCTGGTGCCGCTGTGGTTCATCGCCCGCGAGGCCCGCAAGCACGTCAAGGCGGTGCTGTCCGGCGAGGGCGCGGACGAGCTGTTCGGCGGGTACACGATCTACCACGAGCCGTTGTCGCTGGCGCCGTTCGAGAAGGTGCCCGGCGGCGTCCGCAAGCTGATGGGCAAGGTGTCGGGCAAGATCCCGGAGGGCACGCGCGGCAAGGACCTGCTGCGCCGCGGCGCGCTCTCGTTGGAGGAGCGCTACTACGGCAACGCGCGCAACTTCCGCGACGCGCAGCTGCGCGCGGTGCTGCGCGACTACGACCCCGGCATCGGCTTCATGGACGTCACCGCGCCCTGGTACGAGATCTCCCGCAACTGGGACCCGGTGGCGCGGATGCAGCACGTCGACCTGTTCACCTGGCTGCGCGGCGACATCCTCGCCAAGGCGGACAAGGTGACCATGGCGAACTCGCTGGAGCTGCGCGTGCCGTTCCTGGACGCCGAGGTGTTCAAGGTCGCGGCGGACATCCCGACCGACCAGAAGCTCACCGAGGGCACCACGAAGTACGCGCTGCGCCGGGCGTTGGCCAAGATCATCCCGCCGCACGTGCTGAACCGCCCGAAGCTCGGCTTCCCGGTGCCGATCCGGCACTGGCTCAAGGACGAGATGTTCGACTGGGCGCGCGGCATCATCGCCGACTCCCAGACCGCGCACCTGTTGGACAAGAACGCCGTCGCGGCGCTGCTGGACGAGCACAAGCAGGGCGAGTTCGACCGCAGCAGGCAGATCTGGGCGCTGCTGGTGTTCATGATCTGGCACGGCATCTTCGTGGAGAACCGCATCCGGGTGCACGTGCCGCAGTACAACTACCAGGTCAGGCTCTGACCTTTCCCTCCAACGCGGCCGGGAGGCTCGTCATGACCACCACCGAGGTGATGGCCGAACTGGCCGCGTTGGAGGACCCGAAAGCGCGCGCCGTGAACGAGAAGCACGGCGACGACCACGGCGTGAACCTGGGCAAGCTCCGGGCGCTCGCCAAGCGGCTCAAGACCCAGCAGGACCTGGCCGTGGAGCTGTGGGCCACGGGCGACACCGCCGCGCGCCTGCTGGCCCTGCTGGTGTGCCGCCCCAAGGCGTTCACCCGCGACGAGCTGGACGTGATGCTCCGCGAGGCGCGCAAGCCCAAGGTGCACGACTGGCTGGTGAGCTACGTCGTGAAGAAGGGCCCGCACGCCGAGTCGCTGCGGACCGCCTGGCAGGCCGACCCGGACCCGGTGGTCGCGAGCGCCGGGTGGGCGTTGACGGTGGACCGGGTGGCGAAGACCCCCGACGGCGTGGACCTGGTCGCCCTGCTGGACACGATCGAGGCGGAGATGAAGGACGCCCCGGACCGGTTGCAGTGGGCGATGAACCACTGCCTGGCCCAGATCGGCATCTCCCACGCCGACCACCGCGCGCGGGCCGTGGCCATCGGCGAACGCCTCGAAGTGCTCAAGGACTACCCGACGCCGCCGAACTGCACGTCCCCGTTCGCCCCGGCCTGGATCGCCGAGATGGTGAGCAGGCAGGGCTGACCCGGTCAGCCCTGCTCGGCCGGTGCCGCGAGGTCGCGAACGACCGTCCAGAAGTCCGCGGAGGCGGGAACGGGGTCGAGCAGGGCGCGGCGGACCGCGGCCGCGTGCGCGGGCCGGGCGACGGCCAGCGCGGCCCGCCCCTCGTCGGTGGCCACGACCAGCACGCGCCTGCCCTGCGCGGCCTCCCGGCGCAGCAGCCCGCGCTCGGCCATCCGGGAGAGCTGGCGGGACAGGCGGGCGGCTTTCCAGTCCAGCATCGCGCCGAGGTCCTGCTGGGGCATGGAGCCCTCGCCGTTCTCGATCACGCGCGACAGGACCGAGAAGTCGGCGGCGGACAACCCGGCCGCGGCCTGGATCTCCTGCGCGACCGCGGCGAGGACCGCGTCGTTCGCCCGTTTCCACGCGGTCCACCGGGCCGTCTCGGCGTCGTCGAGCGGCTGCGTCATGCGGGTCACCCTACCTTGAGTTGCCATGTAAACAACTACGAGCGCATGATGGTTTACATGGAAACTCAAGGACGGAAAGCGGTGCTCGTCACCGGCGGCGGCTCGGGCATCGGCCTCGGCCTGGCCGAACGGCACCACGCCGCGGGGCACCGCGTCATGATCACCGGCCGGAACGCCGACAAGCTCGCGGCCGTCGCCGACCGCCTGCCCGGCGTCCAGACCCTCGCCAACGACATCGGCACCCCCGAGGGACGACAGGACCTGGCCGACCACGTCCGGCGGACCATGCCGGACCTCGACGTCCTGATCAACAACGCGGGCGTCCAGCGCCGGGTGGGCATCGCCTCCGACCGCGCCCCGTGGCCCGAGGTCCAGTACGAGATCGACATCCTGTTCGCCGCGCCGATCCACCTGAGCCGGCTGCTCGTGCCGCTCATGCTGGCCCACGGCCGCCCCGGCGTGCTGGTCAACGTCACCTCGGGCGGAGCCTTCTTCCCCCAGCCGTTCGCCCCGGTGTACAGCGCCTCCAAGGCCGCGGTGCACAGCTACACGACGACCCTGCGCCACGCGCTGGGAGCCACCCCGATCCGCGTGGTGGAACTGATCCCCCCGGCCGTGGCGACCGAACTCGCGGGCCCCGGCCAGGCGCACGGCCCGGACCTGGACGAGTTCTGCGACACCGTGTTCCCGCTGCTGGACGGCTCCCGCCCGGAGGTCGGCTTCGGCTTCACCGCCGCGGCCGACTTCACCGAGAAGCGGGCCGCCGAACAACGGGCCTTCGACGCCCTGGCCGCGCGCTCCGACGTGCCGGTCCACGGCACGACGGTCGCGCGGGCGCAGAGAACCGCCTAACCCCAGAGCAGGCAGCCGCACACGAGGCCGAGGAGCAGCACCCAGCAGCACAGCTTCACGGCCACGCCCGGCGTGAGGACGATCTTCACTTCTCCACTCGCTTCCACTCGCGTGAACGCGGCCCTACAGCCGTTCCTCGGCCGCGGCGAACAGGGATTCGGCCGCGGTGAGCAGGTCCTCGCCCAGTTCGGGCGAGGTCGTCACGGCGGCAGCGGCCTGGAACCTGGTGGCGACGCCGATCAGGTCCACCCGCGTCAGGCGCTCGTCGGAGTCCCAGTGCGGCGGCACGGGCGGCTCGGACACCGGCGGGATCTTGATCACGATCCCGCCCACGACCACCGTGATCCCGCCCGCCGCCCGCGGCCGCACCTCGCACTTCGGGGGCGAGGCGACGACACCGTCGACGTAGAGCCCGAAGGCCGCGCGGGTCGCCGCCCGCACCGCGTCGCCGCCGAGGTGGTCGGCGGACTGCTGGAGGACGAACGCCCGGTCGATCGCCGTGCCCGCCGCCAGCGCCACCCACCGCACCCGGTCGTCGGGGGACGCCGCCCGCTCGTCGGCCGCGGTGGCGGTGAACCGGTGCCGCAGGGCGACGAAGCCGTAGTCCCAGCCGAACTCCTCCTCCGGCGGCGGGAACGGCCACCAGTACAGGGCGGCCAGTTCGGACTCGGTCAGCGTGACGCTCATGTCGGACTCCTCGTCGTCGTTGTCGGAGAAGCAGACGGAGCGGGACCCCGGCGTGATACGCGTATCAGGCCGGGGTCGCGGGCCGTCCGACAACCATGAGCCGCACAACGGGGCTAGGCCGACCGCTCGTGGACCTCGTCGTCCAGCAGGGCGGCGATGGCGGTGGTGCGCCGAAGCCGCGCCAGGCACCGCTGCCTGGTCGGCCCGATCGTGCCGATCGGCATGCCGAGGCGCGCGCTGATCTCCGCGTAGGACGGCGAGGCGTCGGACAGCAGCATCGACACCAGGTCCCGTTCGCGCTTCGGCAGCCTGGCGACCTCGCGGCGCACGGTGGCCCGCCGCTCGTCGCCGAGCAGGTCCGCGTCCGCGCCCGGTTCGGCGAGGTCGACGGCCTCCCGGTCGTCGGGGACCTCGCGGTGCTTGGCGCGCAGCAGCGCCGCGCACTCGTGCCGGGTGGTCGTGGCGAGCCAACCGGGCAACGCCTCCGGCTCGCGGATCGCGGCCGCGTGCAGCACCACCCGCAGCCAGACGTTCCCGCCGACGTCCTCGGCGTCCGCGCCGACGACCCCGTACCGGCGGCAGATCGCCGCCACCAGTGGCGTGTAGCGGCGGACGAGGTCCCGCCACGCCGCCTCGGACCCTCCCGCTGCGCTGTCCAGCAGCGCCCCCACGGACGTTTCGCGGCGCATTTCCGCCCTCCCCGTTCACCGCGGCCCCGGCTCGGCCGTTCCGCACCGGGCTCCACCCGTTCCACGGTTTCGGCACTCCCTGGTCGGCGACCTTGCGGCGACCTTGCGGAGCGGGGAGCATCGACGGGCGCGCTTTTCCTGCCCCGTCGAGCACCAGGAGCCCGCGGCATGGAACTCCGGCTGTTCGGGGAGGTGCGCCTCCACGTCGACGACGGGCCGCTGGACCTCGGAACCCCACGTCAGCAGGCCGTGCTGGCCGTGCTGGCGGTGGACGCGGGGCGGCCGATCGCGATCGAGACCCTCATCGACCGGGTGTGGGACGACGCCCCGCCCGCCGAGGCGCGCAATGTGCTGTATTCCCACCTGAGCCGGATCCGGCAAATCCTCAAGAAAGCCGGTGGAATCGCGCGAATAGACCGCAGGAATGCGGGTTACGTCCTCGACGTCGATCCCGATCTGATCGACCTGCACCGGTTTTCCCGATTGGTCGAACGGGGCCGCGACCCGAGGACCGAGGACGTCGACCGCGCCGCGGTGTTGGCGGAGGCGTTGAGCCTGTGGCGGGGGACGCCGCTCGCGGGCGTGCCGGGCGCGTGGGTGGACCAGGTCCGGGAGAGCTGGCAGCGGCGGCGGTTGGACGCGGTCCTTCGCTGGGGCGAGGTCGAGCTCGACCTCGGCCGGGCCGACGCGGTGCTCGACGCGCTGCCGGACCTGGTCGCGGAGTACCCGCTGTCGGAACCGTTGGAGGGCCTGCTCATGCGCGCCCTGCACGCGGCGGGCCGGGGCGCGGAGGCCGTCGAGCGGTACGCCGTCGTCCGGCGCAGGCTCGCCGACGAGCTGGGCGCGGATCCCGGTCCCGAGCTGCGCGCCCTGCACGCCACGATCCTGCGCGGCGAAGCGCCGTCGTCGCACCGAGGGCCGACAACGGCGACGCCCGCGCAGCTCCCGCCCGACATCCCCGGTTTCGCCGGTCGCGCGGAGGAGCTGCGGGACCTCGACGACGGCGTTCGGGCGGCGCGGATCGTCGTGGTGTCCGGCACGGCGGGGGTGGGCAAGACCGCGCTGGCCGTGCACTGGGCGCACCGGGCCCGAGCCGACTTCCCCGACGGGCAGCTGTACGTGAACCTGCGGGGCTTCGACCCGACCGGGTCGCCGGTCGCCCCGGCCGAGGCCGTGCGCGGCTTCCTGGACGCGTTCGGGGTCCCGTCCCGGCAGCTCCCGGCGGGCCTGGACGCCCAGGTCGGGCTGTACCGCAGCCTGCTCGCGAACCGGCGGGTGCTGCTGGTGCTGGACAACGCGCGCAACGCCGAGCAGGTGCGTCCGCTGCTACCCGGTTCGGCGGACGGCCGGGCGCTGGTGACCAGCCGCGACCAGCTGTCCGGCCTGGTCGTCGAAGGCGCTCGCCCGGTGCCCGTCGACCTGCTCGACGTCGACGAGGCGCGGGAGCTGCTGGCCGGACGCCTCGGCGCGCGGCGGACAGCGGCCGAACCCCAGGCCGTGGACGAGATCGTGGACCTGTGCGCCCGGCTCCCGCTGGCCCTCTCGGTGGTCGCCGCACGGGCCGCGCTGCACCCCCGGTTCCCCCTCGCCGCGCTGGCCCGCGAGCTGCGCGAGGCGAGGGGTGGGCTGGACGAGTTCGCGGGCGTGGACCCGGCCACCGACCCGCGGGCCGTGTTCTCCTGGTCCTACCTCCAGCTCAGCGCCCCGGCGGCGCGGCTGTTCCGGCTGATCGGGCTGCACCCCGGCCCGGAGCTGGGCACCCGCGCGGCGACGAGCCTGGCCGGGTCACCTCCAGGCGACGCGCGCCCGCTGCTGGCGGAACTGGCCGGGGCCCACCTCGTCGACGAACGCCGCCCCGGCCGCTACGGCTGCCACGACCTGCTCCGCGCGTACGCACGGGAACTGGCCCGCTCGCTCGACTCCGAGGCCGACCGGCTCGCCGCCACCCACCGGGTGCTCGGCCACTACCTGCACAGCGCCAACCACGCCGACCGGCTGCTCGACCCGCGCCGGGAGGAACCTCCCACCCTGACCGCGCTCGCGCCGGGCGTCACCCCGGAACTCGCGTCCGACCACGGGGAAGCGCTGGAGTGGTTCGACACCGAGCACCAGGTGCTGCTCGCCGCCCTGCACCAGGACCCCGAGTTCGACGCCGAGGTGTGGGAGCTGGCCTGGACGACGCGGCGATTCTTCGCCTACCAGGGGCACTGGCACGACGAGGCCGACTCCCTCACCGTGGCGCTGGCCGCCGCGCGACGGCTGGGCGACCCGGTGAAGCAGGCCTTCGCGCAGTGCTACGTGGGGTGCGCCCACGTCTGGTTCGAGAAGTACGAGGACGCCCGCTTCCGGTTCGCGGTCGCGCTCGACCTGTACCGCGACGCGGACGACCGGGTCGGGCAGGCCCACGTGCGGTACTACCTCTCGTGGATGCTCGAACGGCAGGAGCGGACCGCCGAGGCGCTCGCCCACGCGGAGCGGGCGCTGGCCCTGTTCACCGCGGCCGGGCACGAGGTGGGGCAGGCCAAGTGCCTGAACGCGGTCGGCTGGTTCCACGCGCTGGCGGGCGACCACGTCGTGGCGATCGAGCACTGCGAACGGGCGCTGGCCCTCCAGGCGAGGCTGGGCGACCAGCTCAGCGCGGGCCAGACCTGGCACAGCCTCGGCTACTCCCACGAACACCTGGGCCACCACGCGCGGGCCGTCGACTGCTACCTCGCCGCCGTCGACCTGTTCCGCGAGTCCGGCTACCGCTTCAGCGAGGCCTACGCCCTCACGTCGCTCGGCGACGTGCACCACGCGACTGGTGACCTCGACGCGACCCGCACCACGTGGTCGCGCGCCCTGGAGATCCTCGACCGGCTCGGCCACGACGACGCCGCCAAGGTGCGGGCGAAGCTGGCGGACCTCGACCTCGCGGAGCAGAACCGACCGAAAGGCAGATCATGACCACCCCCGACGACGACTCCCCCGCCGAGAAGCTCTTCGCCAACCTTCGTGGCCTGAAACTCGACGACGATGAGAAGAAACTGCTGTCAGCGGTCCTGAAGGTGGCACGCGACGTCACCTACGGGGACCGCCCCGCCGATCCGGCCGCCGAGGAACAGCCCCCGATCGCGGACCAGTTCAAGACCGCGTTCACGGCCGACAACGTCGACCTGATCATGAGCTACGCCGCCGCCGAGCTGATCCGGCCCGACCGGGCCGACTCCGGGTCGCCCGGAGCCAAGCCCGCGATGATCGTCAGGTACGCGCCAGTCAGTTCCGTGGACGATGACGACTGACCAGCGCGCGGCGTGGCCCACGGTCCTCGTGTCCATGCCGTTCATGCACGTCGACCGCCCGTCCATCCAATTAGGACTGCTGGCGGCGATCGGGCGGCGGCGCGGTTTCCCGGTGCGCACCCTGCACGCGAACGTCGACTTCGCGGCCCGGATCGGCGTGGACCTGTACCGGCTGCTGGCCGACCAGTGCGCGAGGCTGGTCGGCGAGTGGCTGTTCTCCCGCGAGGCTTTCGGGGACGCCGCTCCCGACCAGGAGGACGAGCTGCTGCTGGAGTTCGCCGACGAACTCGGTCACCTGGCGAGCCCGTCCGAGAGCGCGCGGGACCGGCTCTTGCGGATCCGCGACCAGGACGTCCCGGCGTTCCTCGACGAGCTGGTCTCCGAGTTCGCCGCGGCCGAGGCGCGGGTCGTCGGCTTCAGCGCGACCTTCCAGCAGACCGCCGCGTCGCTCGCGCTGGCGCGGCGGCTGAAGCGGCGGTTCCCGGACACCGTGACGGTGTTCGGCGGCGCGAACTTCGATGGGGAGATGGGCCTGGAACTGGTCCGCGCGGTGGACTGCGTCGACTTCGCCGTCATCGGCGAGGGCGACCGGGCCTTCCCCGAGCTGCTGTCCGCGCTCGCCGCCGGGACCGACCCGGCGGCGGTTCCGGGAGTCGCCCGCCGGGTGGGCGACGACGTGGTCGCGACTCCTGCCGCACCACTGCACGAGCGGCTGGACGACCTGCCGGACCCGGAGTACGGCGAGTACTTCGACCGGATGGCGAAGCGGGGGCTGCCCGTCCACGACGTCCGGATCCCCTTCGAGTCCGCCAGGGGCTGCTGGTGGGGCGCCAAGCACCACTGCACGTTCTGCGGCCTGAACGGGTCGACGATGCGGTTCCGCTCCAAGTCGGCGCGGCGCGTGCTCGACGAACTCGCCCGCCAGTCGAGGCGGTACCGCGCCTTCCGCTTCGAGGCGGTCGACAACATCCTCGACCCCCGGTACCTGGAGGAGCTGTTCCCGGCCATCGCCGACAGCCGAGCCGACTACGAGATCTTCTACGAGGTCAAGGCGAACCTGACCAGGGCGCAACTGGCGGTCCTCGCGCGCGGCGGCGTCACGCGGGTGCAGCCGGGCCTGGAGTCGCTCAGCTCCGCCGTGCTGCGGCTGATGGACAAGGGCGTGCGCGCCGCGCGCAACGTGAACCTGCTCCGCTGGGCGGCGTACTACGGGATCGACGTGTCCTGGAACATCCTGTGGGGGTTCCCCGGCGAGACCGCGGAGGACTACGCGCGGCAGGCGGCGGTCGTCCCCCACCTCGCGCACCTGCGCCCGCCCGAGACCGCCGACCGGCTCTGGCTCGAGCGCTTCAGCCCCCTGCACGCCCAGCCGGACCGGTTCGGCCTGGGACCGCCCGTGCCGGAGTCGAGCTACCGATTCGTGTACCCGGCGGGGATGGCGCTGGACCGGATCGCCTCCGTGTTCGAGTACGCCCCCGCCCTGCCCCCGTCCGCGTACACCCCGCTGCGGAAGGCCGTGGCGGCGTGGAAGTCGGCTTGGCGCTCGCCTGCCCGGCCAACCCTCGTCCACCGGTCGTCGCCGGGCTTCCTCCAGATCACCGACGCGCGGCACCAGGGCAACGACGGGACGTACACCTTCCACGACACCCTGGCGGACATCTACCTCGCCTGCGTCGACCGGCCGCGCACCGCGGCCGCCGTCCGGGCCGAACTCGGGACCGAACTGCCGGTCGAGGTCGTCCAGGACGCGTTCCGCCGGTTCCAGGAGCGCGGACTCCTGTTCCTGGACGAGGACCTGGCGCTCGCGCTGGCCCTGCCCGCCACTCCCGGCCGCTGACGTCCTCTTGGGCGGTTTGACGGGAACGCTCCCGTTTGTCATGCGCCAATCGGATGGCGCTCAAGGATTTCCGGGCTCGCGCGGGAACTCCGGGAACAGAGTGTTCGTCGCACCGAGCGCCCGAACTCGGTGGAGGGGATCGTGATGACTGGTCCGGCGGCGAACGGAAGCGCGAGCGCGGGGATCGACGCGTGGGTCGCGCAGGCGAAGGCGAAAGCCGAGCGCTACCAGGAGATGCGCGTGCAAGCGCAGTCGATCTCCGTCACCGAGGTGGAGGGCCCGGTGACCGTGTCGATCGACTCCGGCGGCAACGTCACGGACCTGCGGATCAAGGACCACGACGAGCTGGCGCGGGCGGTCCTGCTCACCATGCGCCGGGCGCAGGCCAGGCTGCCGGAGAAGCTCGCCGAGGTGATGGCCGAGACGATCGGCGACGACAAGCAGACCGTGGACACCGTCGTCGGCACCTACCGCGCCCGGTTCCCCGAGCCGCAGACCGAGGAGGCGCCGCGCCCGCCCAAGTCCGACGACGATGACGACTTCGGGTCGGTGATGGACCGATGACCGGCTACCAGGTCACGCCAAGCGACCTGCACACCCACGTCGAGTCGTTGCGGAAGGTCGCCGACACCCTGGGCCAGGCCGTGGACGCCGCCCAGCAGGTCACGGTCGGCGTGCAGGCCTACGGGATGATCTGCGGCCCGCTGTTCGTGCCGATCGTGATGGCCGTCAGCGCTCCCGGCGTGCTCGCGCTGCGGGCCGCGCAGTCCGCGATGACCGAGACGGGCAAGGAGATCGCGGCCACGGCCGACCACTACGACACCGTCGACCGGACCAACGCGAGCGGCTTCTCCGCCATCGAGGGGAGAGTGTCGTGACCAACCCCCTCCTCGCTCAGAAGCAGGACTCCACGACCTGGCACTCCGGCATCAACCTGATCGACGACGCGGCGGGCGTCTACGACGCCGTCGAGTCGGGGAGCTGGGTCGAGGGCGGCATCTCCACGCTCGGCGCGGGCATGGACCTGCTGACCATGGCGATGAACCCGGTCGGCACGCTCATCTCCTACGGCCTCAACTGGTTGATCGAGCACGTCAAACCGTTGCAGGACGCGCTGAACCAGCTCGCGGGCGACGGCGACCAGATCGCCGCGTACTCGCAGACGTGGGCGAACGTGGCGAAAGCCGTGCAGGACGCGGGGAAGATCCTCTCGGACGCGGTCGCGAAGGACACGGCGTCCTGGTCCGGCCCGGCGGCCGACGCCTACCGCAAGCACGTCGCGGACCGGGTCGACGGCCTGTCCACGATCGTGACCTGCGCGAACGCCATCAGCACCGTCGTGAAGGTCGTCGGCATCATCACGGGCGTCGTGCGCGCCCTGGTGCGGGACATGGTCACGCAGGCCGTGGGCGACTTCATCCAGGACGCGCTGGAGGAGGTGTTCTCGCTCGGCCTCGGCACGCCGTTCGTCATCGCGCAGGTCGTCGAGCAGGTCGCGGCGTGGACGGAGAAGATCGGCGCCACGATCAAGAAGCTGATCAACTCGGTCGAGAAGCTGCGGCCGATCATGAGCAAGCTGGAGGAGATCTGGCAGGGCGTGCGGAAGGTGATGGCCGCGCTGCACGGGCACGTCGAGGAGCCGCGCCTGCACGCCGGCGAGGGCGGCGGCACGCACGTGTCGTCGGCCGAACCGCACGCAGGCGGCGGTGGCGGCGAGACGCACGTGTCCAGCGCGGGCGGGGAAACCCACGTCGCCGGCGCGGAACCGCACCCGGCGGGTGGCGAGCACGCCCCGCCCGGCGGCGAGACGCACACCTCCACGGCCGAGGGCACGCCCGGCGAGCCGTCGGGCAACGGGAAGCCGCCCGGCGAGGACTCGTCCGTGCGGAGCCAGACCGAGGACCCGCGGTCGACCGTGCAGGAGGCGGAGAACCGCACGGGCTGCGGCGACCCGGTCGACGTCGTCTCCGGCGACATGTTCCTCACCCAGACCGACGTCACGCTGCCCGCCGACCTCGGCCTCGTCCTGCAACGGACGCACATCTCCTCCTACCGCGTCGGCAGGCTGTTCGGCCGGTCGTGGGCGTCCACTGTGGACCAGCGGTTGGAGGTCGACGCCCAGGGCGTGTGCTTCGCCGGTGCGGACGCGATCCTGCTGGTCTACCCCACGCCCGCGCCCGGCGCGGCGGTCCTGCCGGTGGAGGGCCCGCGCTGGCCGTTGGCGCTGGACCCCGAAGGCACGTACCGGATCACCCGGCCCGACGGTCACGTCCTGCACTTCGCGCCGTCCGGTGTGGCGGGCCTCGCGCCGCTGCGGGCGATCACCGACCGCAACGACCACCGCATCGACTTCCTCACCGACGCGGACGGGATGCCCACGGAGATCAGGCATTCCGGCGGCTACCGCGTCACCGTCGAGACCGCGCGCGGCCGCGTCACCGGCTACCGGCTCGGCGACATCCCGCTGATGTCCTTCGGCTACAACGAGACCGGCGACCTGACGCACGTGACCAACGCGTCCGGCAGGCCGCACGTCTTCGACTACGACGGCGAGGGGCGGATCGTCGGCTGGACCGACCGCAAGGGCACGCGGTACCGCTACCACTTCGACGCGCGGGGCCGGGTGGCGTGGGCCGAGGGCACGGGCGGCATCCTCAACGCCCGCTTCCGCTACGACGACTCGGCGACGACCGTGCAGGACTCGCTCGGCAACGAGTCGGTCTACCACCTCAACGCGCTGCGGCAGATCGTGCGGGTCGTGGATCCTCTGGGGCACAGCGTGACCAGCGAGTGGGACCGCTACGACCGCCTGCTCGCCCGCACGGACGCGGTCGGCAACACCACGCGCTACCGGTACGACGAGGCCGGGCACGTCGTCGAGATCGTCGAGCCCACCGGGTCGACGAGGAGCCTGGTGTACAACGGGTTCGGACTGTCCACTTCGGTCTCCGACGGGGTCGCGACCACGGAGTACACCTACGACGCCCGCGGCAACCTCCTCGCGGAGACCGGTCCGGCCGGGACGACCCGCACGACCTACGACGCGTACGGGCACCTCGCGAGCCGGACGGACGCGACCGGCGCCACCAGCGTCATCACCTGCAACGCCGCGGGCCTGCCGATCGCCGTGGTCGACCCGCGCGGCAACCGCCACCGGTACGAGCGCGACGTCTTCGGCAGGCTCGTCGCCGTCGTCGACCCGCTGGAGGGCACGACCCGCTACGGCTGGACCGTCAACGGCCAACCGGCGTGGCGGCTCGGGCCGGACGGCGGCCGGGAGACCTGGCGCTACGACGGCGAGGGCAACCTCGTGGAGCACGTGGACGCCGGGGGCAGGCGCACGGCGTTCGAGATCGGCGACTTCGACCTGCCCGCCGCGCGCACCACCGCCGACGGCGCGCGGACGGCGTTCGCCTACGACACCGAGCAGCGCGTCACGGCCGTGACGAACGCGCAGGGCCGGACGTGGACCTACGAGTACGACCCGGCCGGGAACCTGGTGCGGGAGCGGGACTTCCACGGCCGCGTCGTCACCTACGCCCACGACGCGGCGGGCCGGGTCGTGTCCAGCACCAACGGCGCCGGCCAGACCGTCACCTTCGCCCACGACGCCCTGGGCCGCCGCGTCCGGCAGCTCAGCGACGACGGCGAGATCACCTACGAGTACGACTCGCGCGGCCAGGTGGTCCGCGCGGTCAACGAGACGGGCGAGCTGACGTTCACCCGCGACGCCGCGGGCCGGGTGCTCACCGAGACGTTCAACGGGCACGCGCTGGTCAACAGCTACGACACCGCGGGCAGGCGGGTGCGCCGCGTGACGCCCTCGGGCATGGCCGTGGACTACGGCTACGCCCCGCTGGGCGGTCTGGCCTCGGTGCGGGCGGGTGGCCACGCGCTGACGCTCGACCGCGACCGCCTCGGCCGCACCGTGGCCCACCACCTCGACGCCCGTCCGGTCCTGACCCAGTCCTGGGACGCCGCCGGGCGGCTCCTCACCCAGGACGTGGCCGGACAGCGCAAGCAGCTCCGCTGGCGACCGGACGGCCAACTGGTCGGCGACGGCGCGAAACGCGTCGAACTCGACGTGATGGGCCGGGTGGCCGCGGTCCTCTCGCCGGAGAACACCGAGCGCTACGACCACGACCTCGCGGGCAACGTCACCGCGGCCGCGTGGCTGCCCGGCGGCGACACCGAGGGGCAGCGGGAGTTCGACCGCGGTCTGCTCCGCTCCGCGGGGCGCACGACGTACACCTACGACGGCCAGGGCCGGGTGAGCGAGGTCCGGCAGCGCACGCTCTCCGGCCAGGTGCTGCTGTCCCGCTACACGTGGAACGCCTACGACCAGCTCGTCGCGGTGTCCACACCGGACGGTCGGACGTGGCGCTACCTCTACGACGCGCTCGGCCGCCGCCGCGCCAAGGTCTGCGGCGAGCTGCGCGTCGACTTCGCCTGGGACGGCTTCGACCTGGCCGAGCAGCACGTCACCGGCGTCGGGGTCACGACGTGGGTGCACGAGGCCGGCACGTTCACCCCGCTCGCGCAGCTCGACGCCGCCGGGTTCCACGCGGTCGTCACCGACCACATCGGCAGGCCGACCGCGCTGGTCGACGCGGGCGGCGGGCTGAGCTGGCAGGCCGCGTTCTCGGCGTGGGGCGCGCTGCTGGGCTCGCGGGCCACCACCGACTGCCCGCTGCGCTTCCCCGGCCAGTACCACGACGCCGAGACCGGCCTGCACTACAACGTCTTCCGCTACTACGACCCGCGGACCGGCCGCTACACCGGGCCCGACCCGCTCGGGCTCGCGCCGTCGCCCAACCACTACGCGTACGCGGGCAACCCGCTGCTGTTCATCGACCCGTACGGGCTCGCGGTGTGCGGCAGGCAGGGCCCGGTGCGGCTGGGCGAGACCGACCTGTCCAAGATGGCCTACGAGCACCGGCTGTCCGAGGGTGTCGGCTCGCACCAGAACGTGGCGGTGTACGAGTACGAGACGCCGACCGGCAAGCAGTACCTGGTGCAGGCCAACGACCCCGGTGGTCTGCACTCCGAGCAGATCATGCAGGCCGAGCTCCAGGCCCGCGGCATCAAGCCGGACCAGGTGACCCGGATCTACTCCGAGCGCGTGCCGTGCTCGATGCCCAACCACGACTGCGCGGGCGTCGTCGGCCAGTACAAGAACGCCGCCATCACCTGGAGCCTGGACGGCACCCGGAGGGAGAACTGGTCGGCGATCAACCGGTGGATGTCCCAGGGTCACCCGTAGGATTCGACGCCGTGGAGCCACTCGAACTGTACGAGCACTCGCTCACCGCGCCCCTGTACGAGCTGGTCGTGCCCTCGGTGCGGGTCGTGCCGCCCGAGTCGGCGGCGGCGTGGCGGCTGCCCGCCGCCGACGTCGAGGCCTACCGGCGTTGGGGGCTCCCGGTCGTCGCGCCGACCCAGTTCCAGCCGACGTTCGACGCCGTGGTCGAGGACGAGGACCGGGTGCACTACCGGCTCGGCACGCTCGCGAACGCGGACGTGCTGACCGCCGCCGACACCGGCACGGTCGAGGGCTTCTCCACCCTGGAGACCCCGACCGTCCCCCGGTTCTGGATCAACGGCTCCGGCGTGCTGCTCGTCGAGACGGCGTGGCGCTGGTACGGCGTGAACACCGCCCTGCGCGCCGCGCCGTTCGACGACGAGACCTACGACCGGCTGGACCGGTTCTTCGAGGTCGTGCGGGAGAAGGACCCCACCGTCGACGAGTCCTCGCTCTGGTGGGGGCTCGTCGAGGGCTGGTGAGGTCAGCCGAGGGCCGCGCCGAGTTCGGCGACGAGGTCCGCGGGGTCCTCGACACCGACCGAGAGGCGGATCAGGCCCTCGGTGATGCCGAGCGCCGCCAGCTCGTCCGGGGGCAGCGAGCGGTGGGTGGTCGTGGCGGGGTGGACGAGGGTCGTCGCGACGTCGGCGAGGCTCGGGGACAGCGGGATGGCCGGGCCGAGGCGGCGGATGAGCTCGTCCACGGCCGGGCGTCCGCCTGCCAGTTCGAACGAGAGCATGCCGCCCGTGCCGTCGGGGTAGAGCCGGGCGGCGGTGGTGGCGTGCGGGTGGCCGGGCAGGCTCGGGTGGTGGACGCGCGCGACCGCCGGGTGCCCGGCGAGGAACTCGGCGACGACCGCCGCGCCCTGGGTGTGCGCCCGCATCCGCAGGGGAAGGGTCTTCAGGCCCAGCAGGGCCATCCACGCGTCGAACGGGCCGAGGGTCGCGCCGAGGCTGACGACGGACTGGCGGACCAGGTCGACGAGGCCCGAATCGCCCGCCACGATGCCGCCCATGGCCGCGGAGTGACCGCCGAGGTACTTGGGGATGCTGTGCCAGACCAGGTCCGCGCCGTGGTCGAGCGGCCGGAACAGCGCGGGGCCGGCGAAGGTCGCGTCGACGGCGACGGTGGCCCCGAAGCCCGCGGCGAGGTCCACGAGGGCGGGCAGGTCCGGCACGCGCACCGTCGGGTTGGTCAGCGCCTCCACGAGCAGGAGCCCGGTGCGCCGGGTGAGGGCGCGTTCCACCTCGGCGAGGTCCGCGGCGTCGACCAGGGTGGTCTCGATGCCGAGCCGCGGCAGGTCGACGTCGAGCAGGTGGCGGGTGCCGCCGTAGGCGTTGCGGTCGGCGACGACGTGACCGCCCGCCTCGACGAGGGCGAGCACGATGCCGGTGAGGGCGGCCATGCCCGACGCCGTGGCGACCGCGTCGGTGGCGCCCTCCAGGTCGGCGACGGCCCGTTCGAGCACCTGGCCGTTGTAGTGGCCGAAGCGGTAGTAGACCTGCCCGTCCTCCTCGCCGTCGAGGACCCGGTGCAGCGCGGCCAGGTCCGGGTAGGTGTTGACCGTCGTCTGGTGCAGCGCGGGCGCCAGCGGCAGGGCCCGCCCCGGCGGGCTGTGGGCGCCTGCTCGCGCGGCGCGGGTCGTCAGGTTCGGGATGGGGGTCATCGTCACCGTCCACTCGGGTCGGGGGTCGGGCGGGGAGGCGCCCGACCCCCTGCTCAGTTGAAGCGGGAGTAGGCCGGTTCCGACCACCCCGCGGGGAAGGCGTTCTCCGTCCAGACCGACTCGGCGATCGTGAACACCGTCTCCTGCCCGTTCTCCGGCCCGCGCGTGGAGCCCTCGATCCGGCGGACCTCGGCGGTCCCGGTCAGCTGCAACGTCGACCCCGACTCCCAGTCCGGGAACAGCAGGCCCGCCAACGGGTTCAGGCCGATGTTGCCCGCGGTCATCATCATCGCGTTGCCCACGTAGTCCGGCCAGCTCAGCTCGGTGGCCGAGAGGACCTTCACGAAACCGGGGTTGCCCCCGCGGTGCGAGACGTCCACGCCGCCCGCGGCGGCCGTCCCGACGAAAAACGTGTCGGCGGTCGACACCAGCACGGACTGGAGCGTGTCCAGCTCCTGTCCCCGGTGCGCCACCGGGTGGAAGTCCGCGGACTCGTCGTCCCGCATGACCCGCGCCTGGATGTACTTGGGGCAGTTGCCGAACGCCTGGTGCACGTCGACCTCACCGCCCCCGTCCACCGGCCGCCACCGACCGTTGATCCGCAATCGCTTGCGCGCCACGAGATCGATGACCAGGGTCCCGACGTCCGCCTCGTCCCGCAGCACCTCGGCCAGCGGGTCCGTGCCCACAACACGGGCCCCGGCCCGCAGGGTGTGCTCGTCGAGGGCGGACAGGAACCCCTCCTGCCCGACCAGGGTGGTCGCCCACGGTCGTCCGTCACGGTCCTGGGCGCCCAGGACCAGCATCCGCTGGTGCGTCAGGAAGTCGAACGCGCCGCGTGGGATCGCGCCCGAGATGATCGGCCGGACCCTCGCCGCCAACTCGGAGGTACCGGCCACCCGCTGAGCCGCGAGCTCGCCCGTGTGGAAGGCGAGTCGATCGACGAGGTCGGCCACGGCGTCAGAAGGTCAGGACGGTGTAGCCGGACTGGGCCAGTTCGCGCAGGCTGCCGACACCGACGGTGCCAGGGGCCTGGTTCTGGGCGACCGTGGAGATGCCCTCGCCCTCCAGGCCCTCGGTCGCGCCGAAGGTGATCGCGCAGCCGCCGGACGCCACCGTGGCGACCTGCTTCCTCACCGCGGTGTACAGCTCGTGCGCGGGGTGGGCCGGGTCCGCCAGCACCGCGGGCCACCGGGTGCCCGTGCCCTGGAAGACCACCAGTGCCTCGCCGCCCTGCGCGAAGTCCCAGGCGGCGGCCAGGGCGTTGAACACCCGGCCCACGGCCTCCTCGGTGCCGGTGGACGGGTCGGACAGCACCACTACGGCGGTCTTGCTGCTCATGAACGTGCTCCTCGTACTCGGAAGGGCTGACGGCACTCACGTTACCGAACGATCGGTAAATATCAAGTGACCCAGAACACCTCGCTGTCGTCCGCCGGCGACCGACCCGACCGCTTCCCTTGCGCCCCAACAGATGCACGCCCGAAACGAGATCCGGATTTGCGTTCCAGGTTTTTTACCGTACGTTCGGTATTGCGTTCCCGACCCTTCCCCGAGGAGTCCCCCATGACCGCGCCACGCGCGAGACACCAGCGCCCCGACACCACGACCGGACGGGGGCGGCGATGAGCGTCGACCAGGCCCTCCCACCCGTCACGACCGAGGAGCGGCTGGACGTCACGGTCGCCGCGCGCGCCGAGGTCGCGACCGGCGTGGTCGCCCTGACCCTCGTGGCCGCCGACGGCGCCGACCTGCCGCCGTGGCGGCCCGGCGCGCACGTCGACGTGACCCTCCCGACCGGGACGACCCGCCAGTACTCGCTGTGCGGCGACCCGGCGGACCGATCACGCTGGCGCGTGGCCGTGCTGCTCGAACAGCCCTCGCGCGGCGGTTCCGCGTGGCTCCACGACCAGGCCGTCGAAGGTGCCCCGCTCACGGTCGGCGCGCCGCGGAACCTCTTCGCCCTCGACCCGGCCGAGCGCTACGTGTTCGTGGCGGGCGGTGTGGGCATCACGCCGATCCTGCCGATGATCCACGAGGCCGAGCGGTCCGGCATCCCCTGGACCCTCTGGTACGGCGGCAGGTCCGCATCCACCATGGCCTTCGCCGACGACCTGCGCGCGTTCGGCGACCGCGTCCACCTCGTGCCGAGCGACACCGAGGGCCGCATCCCGCTCGCCGACGTCCTGGGCACGCCGACCGCTGGCACGGCCGTGTACTGCTGCGGCCCCGAGTCGATGGTCGAGGCGGTCCAGAACGCCTGCGCCGCTTGGGAACCCGGCTCACTGCACGTGGAGCGCTTCACCGCGGACGGCGTCCCGGCAGAGGGCACGGCGTTCGACGTCCACTGCGCGGTGTCCGGAGTGGACGTCCGGGTCGAGGATGGCGTCACGGTGCTGGACGCCCTGCTGGAGGCGGGCGTCGAGGCGGACTACTCGTGCACGCAGGGGTTCTGCGGCACCTGCGAGACGCGGGTGCTGGAGGGCGTTCCCGATCACCGGGACGACTACCTGGACCACTCCGAGCCCGTGGACTCGATGATGATCTGCGTCTCCCGCTCCCGCTGCCCCAGGCTGGTGCTCGACCTGTGACCGGCGGGCCGGGGCCCGAGGACTAGCCCTCCTCCGGCCCCGGCAGCAGGATGCCCGGCAGCAGCGCCACGGTCTCCGCGAAGACCTCGGTGTCGCCGGTCACCCGCGCCAGCACCAGAGCGCCCTCGATGCGGAGGAACGCGTCCTTGGCGGCGCGCGTCGCCTCGTCGGCCGGACGCCCGGCCCGCCGTGACGCCTCGGCCATGGCGTCGATCCACGTCCTGGCGAGCGCCCGCGCGTGCTCCCGGATCTTCTCCGGCGTCCCGGCCAGCGTCATCGTGTCCAGCACGCAGGACAACGCGCCCGCGCCGTAGAAGTCACCGAGGCGGCGGGCGGTCTCCTCCACGCCCTTGGCGACGTCCCCCTCCTCCCGCATCGGCTCCAGGATCCACAGGAACCGCTTGCCGACTTTGGCGAGGACGACGTCCGCCATCTGCTCCTTGCCGTCGGGGAACCGGTGGTAGAGGCTCGCCCGCTGGAGTCCGGAGACCGCCGACAGGTCGCCGATCGCGGTCCCGTCGAACCCCTTCTCGCGGAACACCGACACGAGCAGGTCCAGCAGGTCGGCTTCGTCGATGGAAGGTGGTCGCGCCATCCCCCCATGTTACCGAACTTTCAGTCAAATACGATCGGTACCCCCGAGACCGGCCGATCCAGTGCCGGGGGCACGCCTCGATCCCGGTCAAGGGCGCGTGATCGCCAGCAGTTCGGCGCGCAGGGTGGCGTCGACGCCGAACGCGCCGAGGTACGAGGTCGACGTCATGTTCGCGCTCGTCTTGATCCCGCGCATCGTCATGCAGAGGTGCTCCCCGCGGGCGACGACGGCCACGTCCGGACTGCCGGTGATGGCCGACACGTCCTGGGCGATGTCGCTGACCAACCGCTCCTGCACCTGGAGGCGGTGGGCGTGCCGGTGGGCGATGCGCGCGAACTTCGACAGGCCGAGCAGGCTGCCGGTCGGCCGGTAGGAGATGGTGATGGAGCACCGGAAGGGCAGCAGGTGGTGCTCGCACAGCGACCACACCTCGATGTCGGACACCGTGACCATCTGGTCGCTCGTCGTCGTCTCGAACAGCGTCGAGATGGTGCCGGGGTCGTACTCGATGAACTCCCGCCACCAGCGCGCGAAGCGCTCCGGCGTGGTGCGCAGACCGTCGCGGTCGGGGTCCTCGCCGATCTCCTTGAGCAGTCGGCGGCCGATGTCGACCAGGGGGTCCTCACTCCCCGAGCTGATCGGGCCGCTCGCCCAGTCTTCCCTGTCGACCGTCGATGTCATCCGTGCTGCTTCCTCTCGTACTGCGGGTTACGTCAGGGTCGCGCCGCCGGAAGTCCTAAGTGGACAGCGGAAGCGCGGGTTCCCGGTACGGGACGGGGTCGGTCAGCCCGAGGCTGGTGAACGCCCCGCGCCGCTCCGTGCACGCCGCGCAGGCTCCGCAGTGCACCTCCTCGCCCCGGAAGCAGGTCCACGTCCGCTCCCACGGGACGCCCAGCTCCTCGCCGAGCGAGATCACCCCGGTCTTGGGGAGTTCGATCAACGGCGCCAAGAGTTCGAGCTCCCCGTCGACCGAGCCGCGCGTCGCCACGCGTTCCATCTCCAGGAACCGCCGCAGGAACTCGGGCGAGGTGTCGGAGGGCCCGACGTCCTCGGCCATCACGCCGACCGACACGGCCCGCGCGGACACGCTGACCGCCAGGGCGAACGCGACGGACAGCAGCACGGCGTTGCGGTTGGGGACGATGTTGGGGTTCCCGGCGGTCGGCCGGTCCGGCCGGGGGACGTCGACCCCCGGATCGGTCAGCGACGACCCGCGCATCACGCCGCTCAGCCCCCGCAGGTCGACCTGCTCGTAGGGCGCGCCGAGCCTGCGGGCCGCGGCGGCCGCGCAGTCCAGTTCCTTGCGGTGGCGCTGCCCGTAGTCCACCGACACCAGGTGCAGTTCGTGCCCCTGCGCGGCGAGGTGGTGGGCCATCACCACGGAGTCGATGCCGCCGGACACCACGGCCACGACCTTCACCGGACCTCGCCCCCGACCGTCACGCCGAGCTTGTCCAGCACGCTCTGCCTGGCCCGGACGGGCGCCGCCCCACGGCCACCGCCCACCGGCGCGGGCAGCGGTTCGACCATCGTGTCGGGGTCGGTCTCGAAGAAGAACACCAGCGAGAGCAGTTCCTCGTCCGGCGCGCCTGCGCTGGGCGGGAGCACCCGGTGCAGCAGTGCCCGCCACCGCCCGTCGGTCCACAGCTCCATCAGGTCGCCGAGGTTGACGATGAGCGCGTCCGGGTCGTACGGCGGCGCGAACCAGCCTTCCTCGTCGTCATGGCCTTGCAGGCCGCCCACGCCGAACTGGCGGCTGAGCACCGTGAACGTGCCGAGGTCGGTGTGGGGCCCGTTGCGGAACTGGCCGTCCGCCACGCCGCCGATCGCATTCAGCGACGGGTACAGGCTCAGGTTCTGGGTCCACGTCGCCCGTTCGGCCCGCGAGGTGAAGAAGTCGACGGGCAACCCGAGCGTGGTCGCGAACATCTCGTTGACCACCCGCGACACCCGGAGCAGGTGGCCGGTGTAGACCTCGACCGCCGTCCGCAGCGCGGGGAGTTCGGCGGGCCAGCGGTTGGCCGGGTAGTTGACCCGGTCCCGCTCCGCGTCACCGGTGGTGTGCCCCGGTCCCGCGTAGAACGACTCGTGCAGGTCCGGCGGTCCGGCGGTGTGCTCGACCTCCACGCCGACCCCGCCGGGCGGGTGCATCTCCAGCCACCCGCCGTCGCAGGCGGCCTCGACCGCGTACCGCGCTTTCACGTCCCGCGGCAGGGCGAAGAACTCCCGTGCCCGCGCGCGCAGTTCGTCCACCGCCTCGCGCGGCACGCCGTGGCCGCTCAGCAGGAACATGCCGGTGCGGCGCAGGGCCGCGTCGAGCCGCTCGCCGATGGCCGCGCGCTCGGCCGCCGTGCCGTCCACCCACCGGGTGAGGTCGATCGTCGGTACACCTGAGGACATGACCGGGTCCTTCCTTGCCGTGCTCGCGTGCGCGGTCACCCGCCGAGGACGCTTCCGACGCTGTCGTCGATGATCTGCAGGCCCTCGTCCAGTTCGGCGTCGTCGACGATCAGCGGCGGCAGCAGCTTGACCACCTCGCCCAGCGCGCCCGAGGTCTCCACGAGCAGGCCGCGGTCGAACGCCGCGGCGCACACCTTCGCGGCCGTTGCCGCCTCCCCCGCCGCACCGAAGTCCAGGCCCCACACCAAACCGCGGCCCCGAACCTCCAGCCCCGCCGAGGCGAACTTCTCCGCTGTGCTCCGCAACGCGGTGGCGACGTGGTCGCCCTTCGTCCGGGTGGACCGCTCCAACGCCTTGTCGCTCCAGTAGGTGCGCAACGCCTGTGCCCCCGTCACGAACGCCAGCGACACCCCGCGGAACGTCCCGCTGTGGTCGCCGGGCTTCCAGACGTCCAGCTCGGGGCGGATCAGCGTGAGGGACAGCGGAAGGCCGTAGCCGCCGATGGACTTCGACAGGCAGACCATGTCCGGCACGATCCCGGCGTCCTCGTAGCTGAAGAACCCACCGGTCCGCCCGCAGCCCATCTGGACGTCGTCGACGATCAGCAGGATGCCGTGCCGACGGCACAGGTCCGAAAGCCCGCGCAGCCACTCGACGCGCGCGACGTTGACGCCGCCCTCGCCCTGGACCGTCTCGACGATGACCGCGGCGGGCAGGTCCAACCCGCTCGCGGGATCGGAGAGCAGCCGTCCGAGGAGGTACTCGAGGTCCGACCGGTCGCTGCCCAGGTACCCGTCGTAGGGCATGGACACGACGTTGGTCAGCTGCACGCCCGCGGCGGCGCGCTTGCGGGCGTTGCCGCTGACGGCCAGCGCGCCCAGCGTCATGCCGTGGAACCCGCGGGTGAAGCTGACGACGAGCTGGCGGCCGGTGACCCGGCGGGCGAGCTTGAGGGCGGCCTCGACGGCGTTGGTGCCGCCCGGTCCCGCGAAGACCACCTTGTATTCGGCCCCACGGGGGCGCAGGACCAGCTCGTCGAAGGTCTCCAGGAAGTCGCGCTTCGCCGTCGTGAACATGTCCAGCGAGTGCGTCACGCCGTCGCCCGCGATGTAGTCGAGCAGCGCCTTCTGCTGGTTCGGCTCGTTGTGCCCGTAGTTCAGGGCTCCCGCGCCCGCGAAGAAGTCCAGGTACGGCTTGCCCTGCTCGGTGTACAGGCGGGCGCCTCGCCCCCGGCTGAACACGACCGGCCAGGAGCGGCTGTAGCTGCGGACACCGGACTCCAGTGCCTCGAAGACGCTCACCGGTCCCCCCGGCGGGCGTGCAGCACGAACCAGTGCCGGTCCAGCAGGATGCCGCGCTCCTCCGAGGCCGCCTCGACGTACCGGTCGAAGAGTGCCCGGTCGCGGTCCTGGTCGAAGTCCTCGAAGATCGGCACGGCTTCGAGGAAGCGGGTGAGCTCGGCGGCGGAGTGGAAGTACTCCTGGAACGGCACGGCCTGCTCGCGCAGCACGGTGAACCCCGCCCGCTCCAGCCGACCGCGTTCCTCGTGGGACACGGGGTCGCCCTCCCAGCGGCGGTACAGCTGGCCGCGGCCGAAGACCTCCTTGAGCGCCCGCACGTCCTGCTCGCCGATGCCCAGGTGGACCAGCGAGCCGCCGGGTCGCAGCACCCGGTGGAACTCCTCGGCGAACAGCGGCCCGCGACGGGAGGTGATCACGTCGAAAGCGCCGTCGGGGAACCCGGTCGCGGAGGCGTCGCGCAGCGAGAACTCCACGTGGTCCAGCCCGGCCTCGGCGAGCGAGCGCGCGGCCGAGTCGAGCATCTCCGGCGAGAGGTCGACGCCGTGGGCGTGGCCGAACGACGGGGCGATCGCGAGCAGGTTCCGCCCGTCCGCGCACCCCACGTCCAGCAGCCGCGCCGCCGGGTCGGCCAGCTCCGCGGTGATCCGGTCGAAGAGGACCTCCGGGTCCTCCTCGGGGTGGACCGTCGTGCGCCGCGCCCCACTGGAGTAGCCGCCGAACTTCTCGGCGACCTTGGAGTAGAACTCCGGATTCATCGGGCAATCCCCTCCTTTGCGAGGTGAGCGGGAGAAGGGTCCGACGATGGCGGACATCCCTTGCCGGAAGCTGCGACTTCGACCCTACGGTCCCGTCGGGAAACAAATCCACCGGTGAAGGGCAAACTGCCTCGCGCTATCCGATTCTGCCCGTTTCTGCCGCCGCGGACCGCATTCCCCGAAAAGCGCCGCCGAGGGAAATGGCCGTCAACGCCCCGCCGTGGTCGCGACCCGACGGGCCTCGTCCGCGGGCGGCGGTTCCACCGGTGTCGTCCGCACGGCCACGTGCGCCACCACGGCGGCCACGGCGAGGGACAGCGCCGCGGCGACCAGCAACGCCCCCGGCCCCAGCGACTGGATGACGACGCCGCTGAGCGCCGCCCCCAAGGCCCCGCCCAGCGACACGAACGAGCTGATCCACGACTGGGTCTCGGCGGCCATGCTCGCCGGGGACTGCTCGCCGACGGTCGTGTACAGGCCGACGAAGCTGGGCCCGACCGCCATGCCCATGAGCGCCGCGGCCACGACGAGGACCGCCGTCCAGGTGAAGCTCGCGGCCGCCACCAGCAGCGTTCCGGCGAACAGCACGGTCAGCGTGACGGGGAACGTGGCAAGGGACGACCTCCGCGCGGGCAGCGCCCCCAACGCGAGACCGCCCACGACGCTGCCCACCGACATGCAGCTGAGCAGCACCCCGCTCAACAGCGGCGAGTCGTGCTGCAAGGCCCAGGCGGGGAACGACAGCTCGATCGCGCGGATCCCCAGGAAGAAGAACACCACCGCCACCATGGTCCGGCGCAGCGCCCGCAGGCGCATCGGCCCCAGCCAGTGGCGATCCGCCGACCGCGGCTGCTTGCGCTGGTGGGGCAGCCGCAGGGAGAGCAGCAGGACGGTCGCGCAGGTGCTCAGCAGCGCGGACGCGGCCAGGGCCGCCCACGGCGCCACGGCCACCACCAGGAACGCCCCGATGGTCGGGCCCACGATGAACCCCACGTCGGTCAGGACCGCGTCCAGCGACAGCACGGTCGTCCGCAGGTCGCCGGTGGCCATCGCGCGCCACATCAGCCTGGTCACGACCTGGATGGTGGGTATCGACGCCGACGAGACGAACGCGCAGGCCACAGTCGTGGTGAACGGTCCTTGCGCGCGTTCGTTCAGCACCAGGACCGTCAACGCGCCCAGGTACACCACGAGCGACGGGAGCATCACGACGGCGTAGCCGAAGCGGTCCATGAGCCTGCCGCGCAGCGGAACGGTCACGCCCGCCAGCGCCGACACCGAGACCACGACGGCCGCCTGCTGGAAACCCCGGTGGTGCGCGGTCTCCAGCAGGAGCCCGACCGAGGAGATCCCCAGCATCAGCTTGCCCGCCACCGCCGCCACCAGAGACGAAAGGAATTTCGGCAGCGCGAAGAGCCGACGGTACGGGGTCAGGAAATTCATGTGCTCCACTGCTTTCGCCGGACGAACCCCTTTCTGCCGAGAATGACCGGCGGGGCGACCGGATGGAACTGTACGGTCGCGTTTTCAGACGCCTCGCGCGTCTCCCCACGCGAGGACGTGGAGCCGGGTGGACAGGTTCCAGCCGCGGCGGACGACCTCGTCGGCGAGGTCGGCGAGCCGTTCGCCGATCTGCCGCGCGGACGTGCCCTCGGGCATGATCCACACGGACCGCAGCGCGAACCGGTCCACCAGTCCGGCGACCTCGTCCAGGTCGGCCGAGTCCCGGCAGACGAACTTGAACGCGGTGCCGGGGTTGTCGTTCAACACCCGCAGCGCCTCCGGCCGGATGCGCCGCTCCAGCGGGTCGGACGCGTGCGCCAGCTTCGGGGACACGTTGAACCGCACCACCTCGTGGCCCAGCAGGGCCTCGACCGGCACGACCGTGCCGTTGGTCTCGACCTCGACCCGGTTGCCCGCCTCGACCAGCTTCTCGACCAGGGGCACCACACCGCGCTGCTGGTTGAGCGGCTCCCCTCCGGTGATGACCGTGAGGTCGGCGTCCATCGCGAGCACCGCCGCGGCGACGTCGTCCACGTCCATCGACGTCAGCTCGACCTTCGGGTCGTAGGCGACCCCGCCGTCGGCCACGCCGCGCCAGTCCCACGTGTACGGGGTGTCGCACCAGCCGCAGTGCAGGTTGCAGCCGCCGAGCCGGAGGAACCCGCAGCGCCTGCCGCACGACGGGCCCTCGCCCTGCACGGTCGGGCCGAAGATCTCGCTGACGACCAGCCGTTTCGCCAGGACGGCGGTCACCGCGACCCCGCCGCGACGGGCCGGTACTCGGCCCACGTCTTGGGCGTCTCGGAGACCCGGACCGCGGACAGCTCGGGGATCCGGCCGCTCCACTCGCGGTACACCCACATCGCGATGTTCTCGGCGGACGGGTTCGCGCCCGCGACCCGGTCGTTCAGGTGCCGGTGGTCGAGTTCCGCGTCGACCCACTTCTTGAAGTCGTCCAGCTCGCCGTAGTCCCGCACGAACCCGGCCGGGGTCAGCTCGTCCGGGTGGGCGCGCAGCTCGATCTCGATGACGTAGTTGTGCCCGTGCAGCCGGGCGCACTGGTGGTCGGCGGGCAGGTGGGCCAACTGGTGGCTGGCGGAGAAGTGGAACTCCTTGGCGATGGTCAGCATCGGCGGCGTCCTTTCGCTGGGGGACAACGGATCGAGGTCAGCGGAGCGGGTCGATCACGAGGTCGACGGTGGCGCGCACCTCGGCCATGCGCCGGATCAGCTCCGCGCGGTCCGGCGCGGAGACGCTGACCTTGACCGGGATGGTCTGGATGCTGTCGGTCGTCGGCACCTCGTCGCCCGCCCGGTAGCCGACCACCAGCTTGTCCACGCCGGGCATCCGCTCCACCTCGTCCAGCCCGCGGATCTCCACCAGGCGACCGGGGGGCCCGTCGTTGCGGATGGCGTTGGCGCCGCAGAAGGCGTCGAACCGCACCGGTTCCTTCGCCATCCGCGGCACCTCGCCCACCCGGCAGGCGAGGGTCTGGCGGTGCGGCTCGAAGTCGCTGTGCGCGATCCACGCGTCGACCATGGGGTAGGCGGGCAGGCGGGCGCCCAGTTCGATCAGGTACGCCTCTCCCCCGGAGACCTTGATCTCGGTGTGGCAGGGCCCGAGGCCGACGCCGAACGCGTCGAGCACCTGCCGCGCGAAGTCGACCGCGAGCTGCCAGTCGGGGTCGTCCCGCGAGATCTGCGCCCACTCCCAGTAGGGGAACGAGTAGTCGCGGTCGTCGGGCTGCCGGTACTCCCAGACGTCCACGACGTGGTGCTCCCCGTCGTGCGAGAAGGAGTTCACGCCCAGTTCCCGGCCCCGCACGTACTGCTCGACCAGCCACGCCTCGACCGGCCGCCCGAACGGGTCGGTCCGGTGCAGGGCCGAGAGGTCCTCGACGTCCTCGGGACCGCTCACCAGCCTGGTGCCGTGCGACGCGGCCCCGGCCGTCTGCTTGACGATGGAGGGGAACCCCACGTCGAGGGCGGCGCGGGCGATGGCGCTCGGGTCCCGCGCCAGCGCGAACCGGGGGATGCGGACCCCGGTCCGCGCGGCGGTCTCGCGCATCACCGACTTGTCCCGGCGGGCGAGCGCGAGCCGCGCGCCGTTGCCGGGCAGACCGAGTTCGTCGGCCAGCGTGTCCGCCTTGGCCACGGCCACGTCGTTGGCGGGGACCACCGCGCGGATGTCGAAGCCCAGTTCGGCGAGCCGGGCGCGGATCTCGTCCAACTCCACGGCGTAGACGGTGACCGCCTCGCCCTCCCGGTGCCGCGGCCACCGGGCCACGACGTACTCGCGGGGCATGGTGTAGACGGAGACCACGGCCATGCCGCGCTCGGCCACCAGCGGTTTGAAGCGGACGCTCTCCCCGTAGGGGTCCATCAGCACGACGGCGGGCGTTCCGGTTGGTGAACTGGTCATGGCGGTACTGACGACTCCTGGTCCTGCGGTCGGGGCGGTGGTCGGGTCACATCGAGGCGCTCGCCGCGGTCTCCGCGTCGGCCTCGTGGGAGAAGTAGCCGGTGGCCGACTTCGCCCCGTTGCTCACGTGCGAGCCCTCCTGGATCTGGTACAGCGAGTTGAACTCCGCCGCCGCGATCGGCAGCCGCCACGACCCGGCCTCGCTCCGGACGGACCGGGAAGCGTTGCCCCGCACCAGTTTCGCCGTCGGCTCGTTGTGCGCGGCGTGCGGGCCGTAGTAGATCGGCAGCGCGTCGGCGGCGCGGTAGGACGGGATGAAGACGCGGCGGTACAGGTCCGAGAGGTTCTTCTCCGACGAGTGCAGCAGCAGGGGGTGGATGAACACCACCGCACCCGCGGCCCCCTCGCAGTCGACGACGGCCGACTCGTCCAGACCCACGGCCGTGGGCGACTCGACCTTGCCCACGAAGTGGCCCTCCGCCTCGTGGTGGAACAGGCCGTGCCGGTGCGACCCGGCGACGACCCGCAGGCAGGCGTTCTCCCGCGTCGCGTCGTCGAGGTAGATCAGCGTGGCGACCAGGTCGGTGTTCGTGTGCGGGTAGAACGAGAAGTCCTGGTGCCACTCCACGACGCTGCCCACGCGCGGCGGCTTCACGTTGAGCTTCGAGTACTGGAGCACGATGTCCGGGCCGATCAGCTGCTCGACGGCGTCCAGCAGGCCGGGGTCCTCCGCGATGGCGGCGAACAGCTCGTCGCGCGAGGTCGGGGCCCAGATGCGGCGGGCCTTCGAGCTGTCCTCCGGCTCGGCCTCGGCCACGCCCGCGAGGTCGGCGGACACGAGCAGCCCGTCGACGACGGCGCGCGCCTTCTCGATCAGTCCCGCGTCGAATATCCCGTCGACGACGCAGAACCCGTTCTCCCGGTAGAAGTCGACCTGCGCCTGACTGAGCTTCTTTCCCATTGAGAACCCTTTCTCGCGGAACGAAAAGACCTGCCGCGGCGGACGACTACCCGTGCCCGCCCGCGTCGGCGGAGTCGAAGTCGATCTCCAGGTCGACGGCGGCACGCGCGGCGGCGATGGTGCGGAGCACGGTCGCCCGGTCCGGGCCGTGCACCGAGGCGCTGACCGGGATGCACATGTTGTGGTTGGTGACCGGCACGCGGTCTCCCGGCTCGAACTCCACGAGCACGTCGGCGACGCCGGGCAGGGCGGTGAACCGGTCCATCCCGTGCACGGCCACGAGCGTGCCGGGACCGACGTCGTTGCGGACGACCACGGAGCCGAGCACGGACCGGAAGGCGTGGTCGCCGCCGATCACCAGCGGACGGCGGCCGAGGAAGCACTCCACGGCCTCGTGGAACGGCTTCACGTCCGAGTGCCTGCCCCACAGCTGCACGGCGGGCCCGCCGGAGAACCGGGCGGCGAGTTCGATCAGGTGGACGTCGTCGCCGTCGCGCTTGACCTCGATGTGGCTGGGACCCCAGCGCACGCCGAACGCGTCGAGCACCTGCCCGACGAACCGTTCCACCGCACCGTGGTCGGGGTGGTCGGCACCGATCTGGACGATGTCCCACAGCGGGAAGTCGTAGTCGCGGTCGTCGGGCTGCCGGTACTCCCAGACGTCGACCATCCGGTGCTCGCCGCCGGCGCTGAAGAAGTTCACCGCGTACTCGCACCCGCGGACGTACCGCTCCACCAGCCACTCGGTGACCGGCCGGTCGCTCTTGTCCACCGCCAGCGCCTTGGTCGCCTCGTCCAGGCCGGCCGGGTCGCCGACCACCTGCACGCCGTAGGACCCCGACCCCATCGTCTGCTTCACGATGACGGGGAAGCCGATGTCGTGCGCGGCCCCGGCGATGTCGTCGAGGGAGTGGACCAGCCGGAACTCCGGGACGCGGACGCCCGCCTCCGCGGCCCGCTGCCGCATCGCCGCCTTGTTCCGCCGTGCCGCGCCCAGTGCGGGGTCGTTGCCGGGCAGGCCGAGCCGGGCCGCGATCTCGTCGGCCAGGTGCACGCTCATCCCGTCCGCGGGGACGACGGCCCGAGGGTCGAGCCCGGCCTCGCGGACGCGCCGGACGGCGTCGTCCACGTCGTCGGCGCGGACCACCTGCTCGTCGGGGTCGACGGGCGCTTTCGCGGGCGACGGACCCGCGGACAGCGAGACCACGCGGAACCCCAGGTCGCGGATGGCGGTCCGGTACTCGCGCCCGTTGCCGCTGTTCGCGGGGTCGATCAGCAGGACGACCGGGGTTCTCGGTTCCACAGGACTTCCTCTTCGGCCAACGGGATCGGGGGACTAGCGCGCGACCATGGCGCTGGCGGCCTCCAGCACCACGGCCTCCGCCGGGTGGACGCGGTCGATGTCGGCCACCGCGGCCATCAGCTCGAACACGTCGACGTTCGCGATCTCCGCGCACCTGCTGATCAACGGGAAGAAGCTGGAGTGCGTCCGGGTGATGCCGCCGACGAGCTGGTACGTGCGGTCGTCGTGCAGCCGCTCCAGCGGGCGGACGACGGACTCGCTCAGCTCCGCGAGGGCCCGGAAGTCGTACGTGGTGCGGTCCCCCTTGGCGTACAGGGTCGCCGCGAACGCCTCGGTCACCGTGTTCCCGGCCCCGCGACCGATGCCGTCGAGCGTCGTGTCGACGAACTTCGCGCCGCCCATCGCCGCGGCGAGCGAGTTCGCGTTGGCCAGGTTCAGGTTGTCGTGCCCGTGGAAGCCGAGGGGAACGTCCACGGACCCGCCGACCTTCTCGAACAGCTCGGTGACGTCCGCGGGCAGGTACCCGCCGACGGAGTCGACGAGGTAGACGGTGTCAGCGCCGAACTCCGCGCACCGCCGGACCGCGTCCGCGACGCCGTCCGGGCCGAGCAGGTTCGTCTTCATGAGGTTGACGAACGTCGTGATGCCGAGGTCCTTCGCCAGCGCCAGGAAGTCCTCCGCGGGCGCGACCGCGGAGATGTCCACGCCGACCCGGACGAACCGCATACCGGCGTCCGCCGCCTGCCTGAGGTGGTCCAACTCGGCGATTCCCGGAATGCAGAACATTCCCCAACTCGCCGTCGTCAGGACCTCGGACGCGATGTGGAGGCACCGCGCGTCGGAAACACGCGTGGCGTGCGGCGTGCGTTCGGCGGCGTTGAGTCCCAAACCGTGCCCGAGTTCGATGAAACGGACACCCGATCCCTCGAGGCCGCTCAGGACGCTCCTGATCGTCGCCTCGCTGAACTGGAAGTCCACGGCGTAACTGCCGTCGCGGAGCGTGCAGTCCAGGATTTCGACTTCAGGAGATCGCTGATCCTCGATGACCGACTGCGATGTCTCTGACATTGAACACCTCAAGCAGAAAGTGCGGGAAATCGCTGTTTCCGACAATATCAAGGAAATGTGCTCCCACCGGCGGCAGAACCCCGGCAGAAAAGCGCTCCGCGCGGGGCCCAACTGCCTCCCGGCCTACCGCGCGGCCGGGCTGAGCCGGACGGTGTTGCGGAGGTCGCCGACGCCGACGACACGAGCCTCCACCGTGTCCCCGTCGGCGATGACGCCCGCGCCGGGCGTCCCCGTGGCGATCACGCTCCCGGCTTCGAGGACCATGCCGCCGGAGAAGTAGCCGACCAGCCAGTGCGGGTCGTACATCATCGCGGACACCTGGTTGGACGCGATCGTCTCGCCGTTGACGACCGTGGAGATCCGCACCGCGGCGAGGTCGGGGACCTCGTCCGGCGTGACGACCCACGGGCCGAGGCTGCAGAAGGTGTCGAAGGCCTTCGCCCACGGGATGTGGCGCGCGTTGACCCGGATCGCGTCCTCGGCGGTCATGTCCAGGACCGCGGTGTACCCGAAGATCACCGACGCGGCGTCCTCGGGCCGCACGTCGCGGCAGGTGGTGCCGATCACGACGCCGAGTTCGGCCTCGGCGGTGACCCGCTTGGACTCCGCGGGGAGCAGGATGGCGTCGCCGTCGCCGATCACCGTGGAGGACGGCCGCAGGTACGAGCCGGGGGCGTCGGTCGGCTGCCCCACGCCCAGGTCGTCGGCGTGGCGCGCGTAGTTCAGGCCCACGCCCCACAGCTTCGGCGGACGCCGGTAGAGCGGACCGAAGTCCGGCTCGGCCACGGCGAGCACGCCCCGGTGCGGCAGGCCCGCGACCGTGGCCGCGAGCGCGTCGGCCTCGCCCTTCACGATCACGTCGAGCAGGGTCGGGCCGTAGTCGGTGCCCGCGGTCGCGTTGACGAGGCTCAGCACGGCGATCCCGTCGGGGACAGCCAAGCCGACGTCCTCGCCGGTCTCGGTGTGCAGGGTGCAGAGTCGCACTGGGTCATCCCTCCTGGCGGTGTCGGGTCACGCGGCCGCGGTCAGCCAGGCGATGCCGACGATGTTGAGCATCCGGAACGTCGCCACGTCGTGGTGGTCCACGCGGCGCAGCACGCCGAGGATGAGCAGGTGGTAGACGTCGTCCGCGCACTCGGCGGCCGTCATGCCCATCCGGTTCGCCGCCTCGGGCACCGACCAGTAGTCGTCGGTCTCGCTTGACATCGTTGTCAACAGGTCGCGCTGACGCCTGCTCAGCGCGGCGATGGTGCGGTGGACCGACGCGAAGGCCTCGGGCCTCCGGTGGTCGCCGTGGGGTCGCCGCACGACGCTGAGCGGCTCGGTGTCGAGCTGGTGGGCGAGCTGGCGCGGCGAGTAGATCAGGCTCCAGTGGGCGGCGACCTCGAGCGCGGCGGGGATGCCGTCGAGCGCGCGGCAGATGTCGGCGACGTCCGCGAGGGTGCGCGGATCGGGCCGGAAGGCGGGCTGGATCCGCTTCATCCTGGCGAGCAGCAGCGCCACCGACGGCACCTGGTCCAGGTCCGCCGTCGGGGTGTCGGCCGACGGCAGCGGCAGCGGCGCGAGGGGGAAGAGGGTGTCGAGGGGCATGCCGACGGGGTCCCTCGTCGTGACGAGTATCCGGAGCAGGGGGCACGCCGCCAGGATGTTGGTCGTCAACGCCTCCAGCTCGTCCTCCGGCCGGGCGCCGTCGAGGACGAGGATGCCGTCCACCTCCGCGCTGGTCTCGACCAGGCGTCGCCGACCGTCGAGCCCGGAGCGCACGACCTCGCGCAGCCACGCGGGCCGGTCCGGAGCGCCTACCGGGGTGTTCCCGCCCCGGAACCGGTCGTCGTCGAGCGGCAGCCAGACGACCGTCAGGCCCTCGCTCGTCTCCAGGCCGCTCGCCACCTCCAGCGCGAGCCGCGTCTTGCCGACGCCCTCGATCCCGGTGATCGTGACCAGCCGGTGGCGCTTGGGGCCGAGCATCGCCGTCAGCGCCGCCACCTCCTGCTCGCGGCCGAGGAACGGACCGCCGACGGCCGGTTCGGCCTCCCTCGTCAACGCGCCCGGCAGGTGGTCGTTCGCCAGCCGGTCCATCTCCGGGACTCCGAGCCCGAGCGCCGCGGAGAGCAGGCGCAGCGTGTCCATCCTCGGCTGCCGCACCCGCCCGTTCTCCAGGTCGCGGATGGCCCGGACGCTGAGGGTGCTGGAAGTGGCCAACTGCTTCTGGGACAACCCGGTCCTGAGTCGCAGATCGCGGAGCCGTCGGCCGAACGCCGTGGCCCTCACCCCCTCGTCGCCTCCACTCCCGACGCCGGCGGACGACTCCGGCGGCGAGGGGTTCTCCAACACCACGTCATGATTGCGCAATCGCAACGGTGACCCTTCCGTAAAATCTGGCGACCAGCGCCAAGGCGGTTATCAATCCGCAGTCCCGTTCACAACTACTCCCCCAGTGACACCTTGACCGAAGGCGCCTGCTCCGTTGCCGTTCCCGACCTGGCATGATCAAGTAATCCGCGAACGGATTGCCGAGAAATTCGAATCCATATTTTTATTCATCACCTGTTCGACACAATGAGATTATTGCACCCCATGTGAAATCCGTGTGATACCCGAGAAGGCGTTAGCATCGCCAATCGATATTGGCAAGAACGAGGTAATCCTGGTTTTCGCAAATAAACTGACCGCGCATATTTTTTCGTAAAGAAAGTCACAGACCTACGTCGTACGCGCAGGTGGGAGCACCCCAGCGGGTCATCACACGACTGGGCCGAGTCAATTGTCAACCACAGCCGAACTAATCAAACCACCCCAAACGAGACCACACCCCCTCGCCTTTACCAAAAATTAAAGCGCGAAGGCTCGATCGAGCCCGCCCCACACCCCGCGTCAACCTGACACGGCCGCCAGTTCTGGCACACCTGTGCCACTGCGTCCCCAGCTGCGGCCGGGACGTCGTGGGCCGATCCAGCGGTGGCGGACATCCATTTCACCGGAGATCAATTCATTCGAGAACGCGTTCCCCTGAGGCAGAAATGAAGCGAAACTGCCTCACGACTTCCTATTCTGCCGCTTTCTGCCGCCCTCTCCGACGTGGCGAATCGGCAGTTTCACGGCATTGCCGGAAGTTTCCTTGCGTCCTCGGCTCGGCCCACTGTAGCGTCCGAATAGTTGGCGCTTCTCGCCGACGAAATCAATTCATGAGGAGGGTCTCGATGAACAACTCTTTCACGCTGGACCAGGATTCGGCCGCTGAATTCACCAGCGCGCTCCAGAACGAGGACGCCCTGTCGGCGGGTCTCGTCAGCCACGGCGCCCAGAGCTTCCACGTCGGCCACGGGGCTCAGAGCTTCCACCGCACCGAGGGCTGATCCCGGGCTGTGAGCTGAACCAGGCGGGGCACGCGCGCAGCATTCCGGTGTCGCCCGCGTGCCCCGCCGCTTTCGCCGAACCACCGCCGCAGGGAGGGCTAGTTGCACCGCATGACGTCGAGTCTCCGCGAAGTCCCGCTGGAGACCACCTTGTCCCGAGCCAGGAAGCTCGCCGCGGAGATCGGCATCACCAGGGTCACCGACACCACGTGGCTCGACTACATCGGCATCCCCGTGTACTCGAGCATCCGCCCCGGCGCGGCGGCCGGGTCGTTGTGCGTGAACGCCGGGAAAGGGGTTCGCCCGCTGGAGGCCAAGGTCGGGGCCTACATGGAGGCCATCGAGTTCGCCATGGCCGAGCACCGCACGGGCACGGTGAAGACGTTCGTCTCGACTCCCCGCGAGGTCGTGGACCAGGAGCACGTCTCGTTCTCGTTCGTCGACCTGTGCCCGCTGCTGGGCAACGAGGTCGACCCGGACGGCCCGCTGTCCTGCGTCGAGGCCGAGGAGGTGTTCACCGGCCACCGCGTCGCGCTGCCCGCCGAACTCGTCTTCTCGCCCTACCCGGAGAACCCCGCCCAGCGCATCTTCGGCACGAGCACGAACGGGCTCTGCTCCGGGAACTCCGTCGACGAGGCCACCGTGCACGGGATCGCGGAAGTCCTCGAACGGGACGTCAACGCGTTCAACTTCATCCGCGACGACTCGCTGTTCGTCGAGCTCGACGAGCCGAACGACGACGTCGAGAACCTCCTGACCAAGATCGCCGCCGCGGGCTTGCAGGGCGTGGTCAGGTACACGCCCAGCGCCTTCGGCCTGCCGCACTTCCAGGGGTTCATCCTGGAGCCGAACGACGACGCCCCGATCGCGATCGCCCACGGCTCGGGCCTGCACCCGTTGCGCGACATCGCCACCGTCCGCGCGCTCAGCGAGGCGGCGCAGTCGCGGCTGTCCTACATCCACGGCGGGCGCGACGACCTGATCGAGAGGTTCCGCTACTTCTCCCAGCTCGACGGCCAGATCGAGATCCAGGCCGCGGGCCAGCTGCGCCGGAGGGTCACCGACACCTCGCGGACGATCAAGTACTCCGAGATCCCGACGGGCCCCGAGGACATCACCGACCTCCCCGGCGCGCTGTCCCACCTCGCGAACGCCTTGCGCGGCCAGGGGATCGACCAGGTGTTCCGCGTCGTGCTGTCCTCACCGGACATGGACCTCGCCGTCGTCAAGGTCGTCGTCCCGAAGCTCGAGTCCTTCGAGCCGGAACTCCGGCGGGTGGGCCCGAGGCTCGCGCGCCACCTCAAGACCCGCGAGGCCGCCCGTGTCTGAGCGGAACACGATCATGTACGTCGGCCCGTCGGCGCACGGCCTCGACCTGGGCTCGTTGACACCGCCCGGCATCGAGATCCGGCCGCCCGTCCGGCGCGGGGACGTCGACGAACTCCTGGAGAGCGGCGCGGAGCCCGGCCTCCTCTTCATCGTGGACGGCACCTTCCACAGCTTCCCCTCGGTCGGCCACGCGGAGATCCGGACCGCCATGGACCGCGGGTGGACCGTGTGGGGGCTGTGCTCCATGGGCGCGATCCGCGGCGCCGAGATGCGGTCGCTGGGCATGCGCGGCTTCGGCGACGTGTACGAGATGTACGCGGCCGACCCGGAGTTCGACGACGACGAGGTGGCGCTGCTGCACGCCACGGAGGCGCCGTTCCAGGCCGTCTCGGAACCCATGGTGCACCTCCGCTCGTTCCTCGCCGAACTGCTCGACCGCGGGATCATCACGGCCGACGCGCGGAACGACGCCGTGAGCGAGCTGAAGAACCGGTGGTACGGGGAGCGGACCAAGGACCGTCTCAAGTGGACGCTCGTGAAGGTCTGCGGGTTGGCCGCCGAGTCGGCGGCCGCCGAGGTCGCGGGCCTGCACCGCCACCGGCTGAAGACCGCGGACCTGGTGCGGTTCCTGACGACCCGGCCGTGGACCGACGAGCGCCACTGAACCCATCGCCGTGTCCCGTCACTCCGAGGTGACGGACACGGCGATCCCGGCCTTCACCTCGGCGAGCCTGCGGACGACCTCGGCCGCGTCCCGGCCGCGGACGGCGGCGATCGCCATCGCGTCCGACGACTGCGAGGGAGGGCCGACGACGTCGCCCTCGCGGTACGGCGTCGTCAGCTGGAGCAGCCAGTCGGCCCGCGGCAGCGCGGCGTACCCGTGGAAGCGGCCGAGCACCGGCGGGTACATCATCGACCACCCGGTCGCGGGCTCGTCCAGGCCCTCGCGGTCATCCCCGTCCGGCACATCGCGCCCGACCTGCGGCATCACGCTGGCGAACAGCGGCGAGACGCCGTGGCGGTACCGGAACGCGGTCTCCACGCCCGCCCCGCCGGGACGACCGGCCACCTCGCAGAACACCGGCGCCCCGTCGTCGTCGAGGAAGGCCTCGAGGTGCGCGGAGCCGCTGAACCAGGGGACGCACCCGAGCACCGCGCGGTTGAACTCCAGCAGGACGTCGAGGTCCGGGCCGTCGTCGAGGGTGTGCGACCGGATCTGCCCGCCCAGCGGGAACGCCTCGTGCGAGTCCAGGTACACCGACACCGACACGGACGTCGGCACGCCGTCCCGGACCACGCTGTCGAGGTGGAACTGGCGGCCCGAGATGAACTCCTCCGCCTCGTACCGCTCCGAACCACCGAGTCCCCGCCGTTGCAAAGTCATCAGTTCGTCGTGATCGCGGACGACGTGCACGCCCTCGGACCCCGCGCCCAGGACGGGCTTGAGGACGACCGCGCCGAACTTGTCGAGCAGCTCGGCCGCGTCGACCGGCTCGGTGATCTCCCGGAACTCCGGCACCCGAACGCCCCGGTCCGAGAAGTGGCGCTTCATCACCAGCTTGTCGCGCAGCACCCGCGTCCGCTCCACGCCCGTGCCCGCGATGCCGAGCGCCTCGCGCACCCGCGCCACGGGCAGCATCAGCACCTCCCTGGTCGTCACGACCCGGTCGAGGTCGAGGCCGCGGACCAGCTCGGGCAGCGCCCGGTCGAGGCCGACCGGGTCGTCGATGTCGACCGGGATGCCCCGCCCCACCTGTCCGGGCGCCAGACGCGCGATGTCCCGTGGGCGGGCCAGGAAGGTGACGTCGAATTCGTCCGGGTGGAAAAAGGGACTGCCGTCGTCGTGCCGGTAAGCGTCGTAGGCGAACTGGCTCACGAGAGCCACCCGTTGGCGAGCCACTTCTCCTCCAAATCACGGCGACAAGGGAATTGGCGCAGACCCTCGCGGCCCAATTACTACACGCGACCACCGGTCGGCCGCAAGGCGCGGACCACCGCGCTGAGCGGCAGTTCAGCGGCCAGGAGAACGCCTTTCTGCCGGACTTCTGCCGCTGCGAACGTGCGATTGCCGTGACTACGATCGAATCGACGCGTGCCACGCGCCTCCTGGTCGGCGCGGTCGAAAGCACATGGCGATTTCTGATCAGCATGGTCATCTCGCAGAAGGGAGAGACAATGGACACGATCGGATTTCTCGGGGCAGGCGGCTCGAAGGAGATCGCTCGGATCGCGCTGTCGGACGAGACCCGTGACCGCATCCAGGCCCGCCTCGCGGTGCTGCCGAACCCGGAGGGCCGGGTGGACGAGGCCAGCGCGCAGCTCTACCGCGCGTTCGCCGAACTCCCGGAGTCGGAACTCCAGACCTTCCTCGACTTCGGCAGGCACACCGACATGCCCGGCGTGATGCTCGTCGAGAACCTCCCCGTCGACCCGACGCTGCCCCCGACGCCGAACGACGGCGGCCCCAGCCGGGACAAGTCGACCTTCGTCTCCGAGGGCGTGCTGCTCGGCCTGTCCGGGCTCCTCGGCGAGGTCGTGTCGTTCCTGACCGAGAAGGACGGTCGGGCCGTGCACGACGTCGTGCCGGTCGCCGCGGGCGCCACGACGCAGACGAGCCAGGGGTCGATCGTCAACCTGAACTTCCACAACGACCTCGTGCACGACGAGCAGGGCCACTACGACGTCAGCAACCCGGACTTCCTGGTGTTGAACTGCCTCCGCCCCGACCCGGAGAAGGCGGCGATGACCGTGTATGCCGACGGTCGGGACCTGTTGGGCGCACTGGACCCGGACACGGTCGCCACCCTGCGCAAGCCGCTGTTCCGCCTCAACGCCCCCGGCGGCTACACCCGGATGTTCGCCGGTGGCAAGCAGGTGCTGTCCGTGCCCGTGCCGATCGTCTCCGGCCCCGACCACGCGCCGGAACTGGCCGTCGCGGCCAACGGCGTCGTGTTCCTGGCGGACGAGGCCGAGGTCGCGTTCAAGGGCCTCCAAGCCGCGTGCGTCGACCCGGCGGTCGCGCAGGTCGCCAAGCTCGACGCGGGCCAGGCGCTGCTCATCAACAACCGCAAGGGGATCCACGCCCGGTCGTACTTCACCGCGACCTACCAGGGCGACGACCGGTGGCTCCAGCGCACCTACATCCGGCGCACCCTGTGGAACATCCGCGACCGCGCCGACGCGGGCGGCCGTCGGCTGCACCGATGAGGGACGCGGACCCCCGCGACGCTCGGAAACCCCTTCCTGGCAAGGGAATCGTCATCGGCCCCGAAGCGCTTGGCGTGGAGTAGCGTGACCGTCGAACGAGTGCGGACCAGGCTGCGCGTGGCCGTCACGGGCACCGTGTCGGACGCGCACACCTGGAACCTGATCTACCTCCAGCTGTTCCTCGAGGAACTCGGCCACCACGTGGACAACCTGGGCTGCTGCACGCCCGCGGAGGAGGTCGCGGACCACTGCCGCGAGCACCGTCCCGACCTGGTGGTGTTCAGCACGGTCAACGGCCACGGCTACTCCGACGGGCTGCTCGCCATCCGGCTGCTGCGCGAGGTGGCCCCGACCGTCCCCGCGGTGATCGGGGGCAAGCTGGGGATCACCGGCGGCGCGGACCGGCACCTGCGCGAGGCGCTGCTGGGCGCGGGGTTCACCGCGGTGTTCGAGGACAACGCGAGTCCGTTGGCGCTGAAGGACTTCGTGCGCGAACTCGAACTGTGCGGCGCCTCGTGACGGTCGAACTCGCCCGCCACACCGGCAGGTCGTTCGACGCCGCCGTCCGCGCCGCGGCCGCGGCGGGCCGACTCGTCGTCCAACCGCGGATGGGGTTCGGCGACGCCGCGCAGATGCGAGCGGGCCTGCTCGCGGTGGCGGGCGCGCGGGCGGCCACGGTCGGCACGATCACGATCGACAGCTACACGCGCACCGGGAACCTGGTCGCCGCCGAACGGGCGATCGCGGGCGGCCAGGCGTTGAACGGGTTCCCGCTCGCCACCCACGGGCGTGCGGTGACCGGGTCGGTGATCCGCGGTGTCGGCGTGCCGATCCAGGTCCGGCACGGATCGCCCACGCCGCAGCCGATCATCCGGGCGATGCTGCTGTCGGGCATGAGCGCGACCGAGGGCGGCCCGGTCTCGTACTGCCTGCCGTACGGGCGGATCCCGCTGGCGGAGTCGCTCGCCAACTGGGACGAGACGTGCGACCTGCTGGCCGCGCCGGGGGTCGACGCCCACGTCGAGACGTTCGGCGGGTGCATGCTCGGCCAGCTGTGCCCGCCGGGCCTGCTGGTCGCGCTGAGCCTGCTGGAGGGCCTGTACTTCGCGCAGCGCGGGATCGGGAGCGTCTCGCTCAGCTACGCCCAGCAGACGAACGAGCGGCAGGACCTGGACGCCGTGCTCGCGCTGCGGGGGCTCGCGGCGGAACTGCTGTCCGCCGTCGACCACCACGTGGTGGTCTACACGTACATGGGCGTGTACCCCCGCACCGAGGCGGGGGCGCGGCTGCTGAACGACAGCGCGGCCCGGCTCGCCGCCCGGACGGGCGCGATGCGGCTGATCGTCAAGACCACCGCGGAGGCGTTCCGCATCCCGACGATCGAGGAGAACGTCGCCGCCCTCGAATCCGCCGCGACCGCCGCGACCGCGCCGCAGGCGGCGGCGACCGAGACCGGAGAGGTGCGGGCGGAGGCCAGGGCGTTGGTCGACGCCGTGCTCGACCTCGACGACGACGTGGGGCGCGCGCTGGCGAAGGCGTTCGCCCTCGGCGTGCTGGACCTCCCGTTCTGCCTGCACCCGGACAACCGCGGCCTGTCCCGCAGCTACCTCGACGTGGACGGCGAGCTGCGGTGGAGCGACATCGGCCGCATGCCGGTCCCCTCGTTCGCGACGACCACCGGGTCGGCCCGGCTGACCTCCAGCGGCCTGCTGCGCGCGCTCACCTACGTGGAGCGGAAGTTCGACGACCAGGCGCTGTCGGCCGAGCACGTCCCCGAACTCGAAACCCAGACCCCGACCACAGGAGATCCGCATGTCCCGCACCGTTGACCTCTCGCACCCGCTGGAAACCGGCATGCCGCACGCGCGCACGATCCAGCCCCCTCGGTTCACGGCCACCAACACCTGGGAGGAGCACCGGATGCGGGTCATGCGGCTGGACCTCCCGACCCACATCGGCACCCACCTGGACGCCCCGGCGCACTTCGTCGAAGCGGGTGCCACGGTCGACCGGCTGCCCCTGTCCTCGCTCATCGGTCGGGCGTACTGCCTGGAGGTGCCGCGGGACGGCGCGGAGCCGATCACCGCGGCCGACCTGAAGGCGGCCGAGGGCCTGGAGCGCGGGGACGCGCTGCTGATCCGGACCGGCTGGGACGACCGGTACCGCGACCCGGCCTACGTGGACGCCCACCCGTACCTCTCGGCCGACGCGGCGGAGTGGGCGGCGGACACCGGACTCCGGCTCATCGGCATGGACACGATCAGTCCCGAACTCCCCATGAGCATGCGGTGGCCGGACTTCCCCTACGACGTGCACAACACGCTGCTGGGCGCGGGAACCCTGCTCGTGGAGAACCTGGTGCTGCGCGAGGTCACCGGTCGCTGGTGCACGCTGTTCGTCGGTGTGCTCAACGTCCTCGGCGGCGACGGCGCGCCCGCACGGGTGCTGGCGCAGCTGGACTGAGAACCTTTACAGCACAGGCGAAGCCCCGCCGTCGCAGCGCACGGCACTACCGGTGACGTAGGAGGCCTGGGCCGAGCAGAGGAAGGCCGCGACGGCACCGAACTCGGCGGGCGTGCCGTGGCGTCGGGCGGGGATCGCCGCCGCGGACGCCGCCCGCACCGCGTCGACCTCGATCCCGGACCGCCGCGCGCGCTCGGCGTCGAGCCGGCGCACCCGTTCGGTCTCGACCCGGCCGGGCAGCAGCATGTTGACCGTCACGCCGTCCGGGGCGACCTCGGTGGCCAGCATCTTCAGGTACGAGGCCAAAGCGGTGCGCCCGATCCCGGACAGGGCCAGGTCGGCGATCGGCGAGACCACCGCGCTGGACCCGATGGCGAGCACCCGCCCCCACCCCGCGCTCCGCATGTGCGGCAGGACGCGGGCGAGCAGCCGGTGGTGCACGGTGAGCAGCGAGTCGACCGCCGTCCCGAGGTCGTCCTCGCCCACCTCGGTGACCCGGCCGGGCCGAGGCCCAGGCCCGTTGAGCACCACGATGTCCACCGGCCCGAACGACGTCTCGGCGAAGTCGACGAGCCGGTCAACTCCGTTGGGGGCCAAGAGGTCCACGCCGATGCCGGCACCGGTGGGCAGCTCGGCCGCCACCTCGCGGGCCACCTCGTCCCGCCGCCCGCTGACCACGACCTTGGCGCCCTCGGCGCCCAGCGCTCGGGCCACCGCGGCGCCGAGGCCGCCGGTCGACGCGCACACCACGGCGACCCGCCCGCTCACCCCGAGATCCATGAATCCGGCAACCCCTTCGACGCCGCACACCGAACGCGCCACTCCGACAGTAGCCGCGAAGCGCTTCGCCGACGAGCGGCAGAACACCGGCAGGATCCCCGGCAGAATCCCCCGCCGAGCCTCGCGGGAGCAGCGGTTCACCCTAGGATTTGTGGAACACGAACTCGATGGAGGTCGTGCCGTCGTCCCGCGCGTGGTGCAGGAAAAGGCCGAAACGCCCTCGGGTGTCCTTCACGAATTCCCGCAACCGGGTGAGTTCGTGGCCGGACCGGCACCGCATGGCCACGAATATCGGCTTGGCGCTGTCGAACAGCAGGCCTTCGCCGAACTCCACCAACCGCTCCACATCGGGTTCGGCGGACAGCACGGAGAAAAGGGCCCGCCCGCGCCCGTCGATAGCGCTGATCATGCGATCCTGCTCACTCCCGCCGAATCGCGCCCCGTGGTCCAGCCTGACCACCCGCCCGAAAAGCAGTTTGGCGCCGACTTCCGCGGCTTTGGCCCGCATCAACACGTCGGCGGTCACCCCGCCCAGCGCCCGTGAGGAATTCCGCGGCGAATGCAGGCCCAGGCCCGCGAGGATCTTCGTGATGGTCGGCTGCGACAGCTGGAGCTCGAACTCCCACTGGATGAGCAGCCCCACCAGTTCACGGCTCCACAGCGGCGCACCCAGCCCGAACTCCGCCGGTTCGCGCTCCCTCAGCATCAGGTAGAGCTCCCGGACCTGCTGTTTCGACATCGCCGCAGGCCGCCCCAGCCTCCCTTCGGGGTGGGGTGCCGCCAACCTGCCCTCGCGGTGCTCGGCGAGCCACTCGCGCACCAGCTCGTGGTGGACGTCGAAGATCTCGGCCACGACCCGAGGGTCGGCGTTCTGCTCCTCGATGATACGAATAATGCGCATCCGATCCTTGGACGTGATCCCAGAGCTCGAACCTTCCATACCTTCCTCTCTGCCCATGGAGTTCGAAGTTCCACATCACAAGGCATCGCCCAAGAGCGATCAACTCCCAGATCCCACGACCTTTACCCTAGGCCACCACATTGACGAGAATGTTGCAGTCAAGGGCATTTGGCATTTTTTAGCCAACGTCACTCTCGACCTGCAACGACCCAGACCCCGAAAAGTCATGAGAATGACTAACCATCTCCGCACGTCACTGATTCGCACCGCTAACGTTTACCCGACATTACGCCCACCCCGAAACAGTCGGGAACACCCGTTACCACCGCTCGCGAGCCGGTGCGCCGGTCGCGTTCGACATCCGGCGCGGACGAGCGCGCGGTCGTGGCTCCGGGTGGTCCACCAAGACCCGCCGGATACCTCTTCGCCGCGGTTTGGTGTTGTGGCGCAAGGGGAAAACCTTGGTATGAGCTTGGTGGACGAGAGGCTTTCCGCGGAGTTGGCCGGGGAGTCCGGGCGGTTGTTGGAGGAGTTGCGGCGCGGGGCGTTGAGCGGTGAGGAGCTGGGGCGGGCGGGAGACCTGCTGTCGCACCGGTTCCTGGTGCGGGCGTTGGCCGACGCGCGGCCCGCGGACGCCGTGCTGTCGGAGGAGAGCGCTGACGACCCGCGGCGGTTGGACGAGGACCGGGTGTGGATCGTCGATCCCCTGGACGGCTCGCACGAGTACGGGATGGCCGGCCGCACGGACTGGGCGGTGCACGTGGCGTTGTGGGAGCGGGGGCGGGGGATCACGGCCGCCGCTGTCGCCCAGCCCGCGCTGAACCTGGTGTGCGCCAACGGGGTCGTGGCCGCCTCGCGGCGCGCGGGCGAGCGGTTGCGGATCCTGGTGAGCGGGAGCAGGCCACCCGCGTTCGCCGACGCCGTCGCCTCCTCGCTCGGCGCGGAGATCGTGCCGATGGGGTCCGCGGGCGCGAAGACGGTGGCCGTCGTGCGCGGTGAGGCCGACGCGTACCTGCACGGCGGTGGCCAGTGGGAGTGGGACTCGGCGGCGCCCGCGGGCGTGGCCCTCGCGGCCGGGCTGCACGCCTCGCGGGTCGACGGGACGCCGTTGGAGTACAACCAGGCCGACCCCTACCTGCCCGATCTGCTGATCTGCGCGCCCGAGCACAGCGAGCCGATCCTCGCCGCCGTGCGGGAGGCGGGCGCGGCGTCGTGAACGCCTGACAGCCGGGTCAGCGGTGGCGCACCACGAAACCGATCGTGGCGGCCGCCGCGACCATGAAGGAGATCAGGCTGAGCGCCAGCGGGAGGCCGACCTCGTTCGCCAGCAGGCCGATGGTCGGCGGCGCCAGCAGGATGCCGCCGTAGCCCAGGGTCGAGGCCACCGCGACGCCGTTCGGGCCGCCCAACGCGCCCGCCCGCGCGATGGCGACCGGGAAGATGTTGGCCAAGCCGATGCCGGTGGCGGCCAAGCCCGCGAACACCAGCGGCAGGTGCGGAGCGAGTGCCGCGACGAGCGTGCCCGCGCAGGCGAGCGCGCCGCCGAAGACGACGACCCTGGTCTGCCCCAGGCGTTCCAGCAACCGCACGCCGAACACCCTGCCGACGGTCATCGTGCCCTGCACGACCGCGTAGCCCGCCGCGGCGACGCCCTGACTGCCGCCGAGGTCCTCGCTGATGTGCAGCGGCACCCAGCTGTCCAGCGCGCCCTGGCTGTAGGCGGCGCACAGGCCGATCAGGCCGAACAGCAGCACGCCCACGCTGAACCGGGGCAGCAGCCGTCGCACCGGGGAGGCGTCGTCGGTCCCGTGCGATCCGGGCAGCGGGTGCGCGAGCAGCATCCGGCCCGCGACCACCGTGACCACCAGCCCGATCGGGGCGAGCAGCAGCATGTGCGCCGTGGGCGACAGGAAGGACGCCAGCAGACCGCCGAGGCCCGCGCCTGCGAGGCTGCCGAGGCTGTTCGCCGCGTGCAGGCTCGGCATGACCGGGCGGTTCATCGCGGCGACCAGGTCGACGGCCACGCTGTTGACCGCCACGTCGATGCCGCCGTACGCGACGCCGAACAGCAGCAGCGACAGGCCGAGCGCGGGCGCCGAGTGGGTGAACGTCGGCAGCACGACGCTGACCGAGAGCAGCGCGGCGGTCGCGATGGTGACCTGCTTGCTGCCGAAGCGTCTGCACAGGCCGCCCGCGAAGCTCATCGTGGCGACCGCGGACCCCGTCATCGCGAACAGCGCGAGGCCGAGCGCGCCCGGCGAGGCGTCGGTCTGCTCCTTGATCGCGGGGATGCGCACCGCCCAGCCCGCGAACAGGAAACCGCCGAGCGCGAAGAACAGCGTGATCGCGATCCGCAGCCGGACCAGCACCGCCGGTGCGGTCGGATTCTCCGTGGTGGATAATTTGTTCATCGGAGGCACAAACTCAGTGTAGGGGCGTGGTGGAGAGTCGGCAGAAGATGACGCGCGGGCACGCCGTCCTCGGGCGGGCGTTGACCGCGGTGCACCTCGGTCAGGCGCGCACGCGATCCCGCCTGACCGCGGAACTCGGCGTCACCCGCGGGACGACGGGCGCGGTCACGGCCGAACTGGCCGCGCTCGGGCTGATCAGCGTCGACACCCGATCGGGTGGTCCGGCCGCGACCCAGGGCAGGCCGTCGCACCGGCTGGCGATCGACCCGCACGGACCGGTGGTCCTCGCCGCGCAGGTGCACGTCGACGGGTTCCGGGTGGCGATCGTGGGCCTCGGCGGGGAGGTCGTCGCGACGACGGCCGGTCGCCGGGACGTGCCCGCCGACCCGGCGGACGTGCTCGGGGCGGCCGTAGACGCCGGGAACGACCTGCTGCGCGCGAGCGGCCGCCACTGCGTGGGCGCCGGGCTCGCGGTGCCGTCGGCCGTCGCGGAACCGGACGGCACGGCGCTCAACCCGCTGCACGTCGCGTGGCCGGTGGGCGCGCCGGTCCGGGCCGCCTTCGCCGAGCAGGTCGCGCGCGCCGGGATCGACGCGCCCTGCTTCGTCGGCAACGACGTCAACCTCGGCGCGCTCGCCGAGCACCGGCACGGCGCCGGTCGGGGCGCGACCCACCTGCTGGTCATCGCCACCGGGCACCGCGGCGTCGGCGGCGCGTTCGTGGTCGGCGGCAGGCTGTACACCGGGAGTTCGGGCCTGTCGATGGAGGTCGGCCACCTCACCGTCAACCCGGAGGGCAGGCCGTGCCACTGCGGCAACCGCGGGTGCCTCGACGTCGAGGCCGACCCTCCCGCGCTCCTGGAGGCGGCCGGACGCGTGCCGGTCCCGGACGTCCCGCTGCTGCGCCAGGCGACCGACCTGCTGCGCGCCGAGCACGCGACGGACCCGCGGGTGCGCGCCGCCGCGGACACCGTCGTCGAGCGACTGGCCACGGGGCTCGGAGGCTTGGTGAACGTGCTCAACCCCGACCGCGTCGTGCTCGGGGGCCTGCACCGCCACCTGCTCGACCTCGACCCGGACCGGCTGACCGCGCTCGTCGCCGACCGGAGCCTGTGGGGGCGCGGCCGCGGCGTGCCGCTGGTGGGGTCGACCCTGGCGCACGGCAGTCTCGTCGGCGCGGCGGAACTCGCCTGGCAGCCGGTGCTCGACGATCCCCTTGGCGTGCTCGGCTAGCGCTGGCACGTGAGCTCCTCCAGTGAGGTGAGAACGGACTTCGCCACGGTGCTCGCCTGACCGCGGATCTCCGGGAAGGCCGTTGTCTCCCAGAGGTTTCCCCGCCGCAGCGCGCCGAGAGTCCACAGTGGACCACCACCGCGCAGCCTGCCGTCGGGGCCCGTGTCGAACCCGAGGCCGAGCGGACCGGGCGTGGCGGCCCCGCTCGCGAGCAGGTCGGTGATCAGCGGATCGGTGCTCCTCCGCACGTCGTCCCGCGCGCCCGAGCAGTTGACGACGGCTCCCGCGGTCAGCACGTCGCCGTCGCCGAGCCGCAGCACGACCCGGTCGCCCGACAGCCGCACGTCGGTGATCCCCGCGCCGTGGCAGCGCAACGTGCCCTCCCGGCGCATGCGCACCAGCGCGCCCGCGGTGACGCCGGGCATCCGGTGCCGGTGCACCTCCCACGACCGCAGGTCCTCCGCGAGGAACCTCGACCGGTCCGGCAGCGGCAACCCGGCCCACAGCTGCGCGGTGACCGGGCGGAGGCTGTCCAGCGCGGGACGCCAGTCGCCGTGCAGCCGCAACGACTCCCGCACGTGCCCGGACACCACGCGCCGCACGTCGTCCAGCCCGGCGCACCCGGTCACCTCCGGTGGCGGCATCGGCCGCGCCTGCCGTGCGGCGTGCCTGCGCGGCAGCAGACCGGTGCGCGACACCGCGTGCACCACGCGGCCGGGGCGGTTCAGGCTGAGCGCGAGGTCGGCGGCCGTCAGCCCGGTGCCGACCAGCACGACGTCGGCGTCGTCGGCGATCCCGGCCAGCGCCCCGTCGGCCCACGGGTCCGGCACGACCGCGCGGGCGGCGGGCGCGTCCGGGGGCAGCCACCCGGAGCACGTCCGGTCGACCGGTCCGAGCGCGAGCACCGCGGCGTCCGCGGTCAGCACCTCGCCGGACGCCGTCACGGTCCGCACGCCGCCGTCGACGGCCAACCCGACGGCCCGGTCGCGCACGACCCGCAGACCGGGATGGCGGCGCGCGGCGCGGTCGAGGTGGTCGGCGAGGTAGGCGCCGAAGACGTGGCGCGGCACGAAGTCCGTGCGCTCGACGCCCGCCCAGCGCGCGAAGTCGTCGGGGTCGTCGTCCAGCGCGCTCATCTTGCCCGCGACGACGTTGAGCAGGTGCCGGGGGTCGTCCGTGCGGTAGGCCACTCCTCTGCCCGGCCGCTCGGCGGGGTCGACCAGGTCGACCCGCGCGCCGAGGTCCAGCAGGCGTGCCGCCGTGGTGGTGCCCGCCGCGCCCGCGCCGATCACCGTGACGCGTGGTGTCATCGACCGCTCCTGTCCGTCACGCCGCGCCCACGCCGACCGGACGGCCGGACCGCAGGCAGCGGACGAGGTTGAGCACGCGGAACCGCGACCGGTCCGCGCTGCCCGCCGGCCGGACCACGCCCTGCGCCAGCAGTTTCCGCACCGAGCGCGCGCACGCCGTGGGAGGCAGTCCCGACGCGGTGGCGGCCTCGGCGACCGTCCAGGTGCGCTCCAGGTCGGAGAGCCTGCCGAGCAGGAACCGCTCACCGCCCGCGAGCGCGCCGAGCCGTTCGTCGAGCCGTTCGCGCAGGCCCTCGATGAAGGCGAACGGGTCGGCGTCGACCTGCTCGCACAGCGCCGCGGGCTCGTAGACGGTGAACCAGGACGCCACCGCCTCCAACGCGGCCGGGATGCCGTCGGCCCACCGCGCCAGCTCGACCACCGCGTGCGCGTTCTCGTCGGTGAGCCGGAACCCCGGCCGCACCTGGCGGACGTAGCGGGTGAGCAGTTCGACGGACGGCACGCGCACGAGACCGGCCAGGTCCGCCGCCCTCGCGTGCTCGGGAACGGCCAGCGGGGCGAGCGGGAACACGCGTTCGCCGTGCAGGTCGAGCGGACCGGCCGAGGTGATGACCACCCGCATGCCCGCGCAGTCGCGCAGCAGCGTCATGATCCGGTCCACCCGCAGCCGGTTCGCCCGCTGGCCGTCGAGCACGAGCAGCGTGGGGTGGCCGACGATCACGCCGTCCAGCTCGGCGCCCCCGCCCTCCGTCGAGCCCAGCAGACCGTCGATCCCGGACCGGAGCACGCTCGACAGCTGTTCGGACGCCCGCGGCTCCGTCGGGTAGAGCGAGTCCGACGACGCCCACAGGACCGCGACGCCGTCCGCCTCGTGCAGCCTGCCCGCCACCTCCAGCACGAGCCGGGTCTTGCCGACGCCGCCGATCCCGGTGATCGTCACGAGGCGCTGGCTGCCCATGCGCAACGAGGCGGTCAGCGCGGCGACCTCGGCGTGCCTGCCGATGAGCGCGTCGATGGGCGACGGCGGCGCGAGCGGAGCGGACTCGAACGCGAGCTTGAGGTCGTCCCTGGTGGCGCTGCGCCCCGAGGCCGCCTCCAGTTCGGTGAGTTCCGCACTGCTCAACGCGAGTGCGGTCGCCATCAGCCTGACGGTTTCCCGACGCGGCTGTTGGGAGTCGCCCCGTTCGATATCGCGAATGGTGCGAATGCTCACGCCTGATTCTTTCGCCAATTGCTGCTGCGTGAGACGGCGGTCGACCCGGAAGTGCCTGAGCAATCGGCCGAGATGCCGATTCACGTGTGCGGCCATGCCAACTCCACCCCAGTAGAAGGTCACGTCGAGGTGCAACCCGTGACGTCAGCGTGCGGCTCCCGTGTACCGCATCGATTCCGTTTCGACTCCGGTCACCTTCCGCAACCACCCGCTGCTCAATACGGGTGATCCGGGCGGTGAAACGTTTTGACGCGGTTCGGCGTGGTGAAGTCAAGCATTGGCGACAATGGCGACGCCATTCCCGACGCTGTGGAATTCCGGCGGTCGAAGCCATAGGGGGAACGTGGTGGAAGTTCGCTTGCTCGGCGCGTTAGAGGTGTGGTCGGGGTCCACGCGGATTCCGGTGGGCGGCGCGCGGGCCGAATGCGTGCTGGCCGTGCTCCTGCTGGAGAACAACCACGCCGTGATGGTGGACCGGCTCGTCGAGGCCGCCTGGGGCGAACGGCCGCCGATGACCGCGACCACGCAGGTGCGCAAGATCGTCGCCGAGCTGCGGCGCAGACTCCCCGGCGGAGCCGGCCTGATCGTCACCGACGGCGCCGGGTACCGGGCCGTCGTCGCCGAGGGCGACACCGACCTCGGCGTGTTCGACGCGCGCGTGCGGCGGGCGCGGGAGGCCGCGGCGGCGGGTGATCCCGAGAGCGTGATCGAGCACCTCCAGGCCGCGCTGGCGCTGTGGCGCGGACCGGTGCTGGCGGGCATCGACAGCCCCGTGGTCCGGGCGGCGGTGACCGTGCTGGCCGAACGACGACTGGCCGCGGCCGAGCAGCTGATGGAGGCGCGGCTGAACACCGGGGCGTCGCGGGAGCTGATCCCCGACCTCCACGCGCTGCTCGCCGAGCACCCGATGCGCGAGACGCCCCGCGGCCAGCTGATGCTGGCGCTCTACCGGTCCGGCAGGCAGGCCGAGGCGTTGCAGGTGTACGAGGACGGCCGCAGGCTGCTCGGGGAGGAGCTGGGCCTGGACCCCGGACCGGAGCTGGCGCGGCTGCGCGAGCGCATCCTGCGCAACCAGCCCGAACTCGACGGCCCGGCGCCCGCGGTGGTGGCGGCTCCCCCGGCCGCCCGCCCGCCGCGGGCGCTGCCGTACGACATGGCGGACTTCGTCGGCCGCGTGGACGAGCAGAACCGGATCCGGGCGTGCGTCGAGGTGTGCGTCGGCCTGGCCATCGTCGCGCTGGACGGCATGGCGGGCGTCGGCAAGACCTCGCTCGTGGTGCACGTCGCCCACCAGGTGGCCGACCGCTTCCCCGACGGGCAGTTCTACGTCGACCTCCAGGGCTACGCCGTCGACCGGAAGCCGATGCACCCCGTCGAGGCGCTCGGCGTGCTGCTGCGCGAGGCGGGGGTGCCGGAGGACGAACTGCCGGAGGGCCTCGCCGCGCGGGCGGAGCTGTGGCGGATGCGCACCGCGGGCAGCCGGATCCTCGTGCTGCTGGACAACGTCGCGGACACCGCCCAGGTGCTGGCGCTGTTGCCCGGCACGCCGGACGGCCTCGTGATGATCACCAGCAGGTCGAGGCTGACCGGCGTCGACGGCGCGTTGTCGGTGTCGCTCGAACCACCGCCCGTGGACGACGGCCTGCGGCTGCTCGTCGGCATCCTCGGCACCGACCGCGTCGAACGGGAACCGGAGGCCGCGCGGGAACTCGTCGAGGCGTGCGACCGGCTGCCGCTCGCCATCCGCATCGCCTCGACCCGCTTGCACAACAGGGAGAAGTGGTCGATCGGCTACCTGGTGGACCGGTTGCGCGTCCAGGAGCGCAAGCTCGGCGAGCTGTCCGTCGGCGACCGCAGCGTCGCGGCCGCCATCGGGCTCTCCTACGACGCGCTGGAGCCGGACCAGCAGCGGGTGTTCCGGCTGCTCGGCCTGCTGCCGGACCCGGAGTTCGACGTGCGGGCGGCCGCGGCGCTGGCCGCGCTGTCCCTCGGCGAGACGGAGCCGGTGCTGGAGGAGCTGCTCGACATGCGCCTGCTCGTGCAGCACGCGCCCGGCCGCTACGGGCTGCACGAACTCGTCTTCAGCTTCGCCCGGTCGCTGGTGGACCGCGTCGAGTCGCGGCGGCTGCGCACGACCGCCGCGCACCGGCTGCTCGACCACTACCTGGCCGCCGCCACCACGGCCGCGTCCGTGCTGGTCCCCGGCCGGACGCGCACCCGGCCGCGGTACCGGTACCCGCCGGAGCGCCTGCCCGAGCTGCGGAAGCGGGCCACCGCGATCGGGTGGTTCGACTCGGAGTGCCGCGGTCTGCTCGCGGCCGTCCGCTCCGCGCGGGACCACGGCCTGCACGAGCACGCGTTCCACCTGTCCGACGCGCTGCGCCCGTACCTGCGGATCCGCGGTCGGATGCGGGACATGCTGGAAGCGCAGGAGATCGCGGTGGACTCGGCGCGCACGCTGGGCGACCGGACGCTGGAGGGGTGGGCGCTGCTCCGGCTCGCGGCGCCGCACTGGCACTTCGGCAGGCTGCGGGAGGCGCTCGACTGCGTCGAGACCGCGTTGGCCGTCGCCGACGAGACCGGGGACGAGACGCTGCTCCGCACGTGCCGCGGCGGGATCGGCAGGCTGCTCAACGAGTTCGGCAGGTACGAGGAGGCGTTGCCGCACCACCGGCTCGCGGTCGAGGAGGGTGCCGCGCGCGAACGCCCGCGCGAGGTCGCCGTGCTGGTGAACATGGCGACCGCGCAGGCCGCCATGAGCGACTTCACCACCGCCCGGCGCACCCTCGACGAGGCGCTGCGCCTCGCGCGCCGCCCGAACGAGGAGGCGCTCGCCCTCGCCCGCTACGCCGACGTGTGCCGCCGGACCGGCAGGCTGGACGAGGCGAGGGACCTCGGCCTCCGCGCGTCCTCGCTGCTGCGCCACTTCGACAACCAGGCGACCGCCGCGTCCGTGATCAACCTCCTCGGCCACGTGCACCTCGCGCGCGGCGAACTGGACGTGGCGCTGGAACGCCACGTCCGCGCCCGCGAGATCGCCGAGGACGTCGACTTCCGGTTGGAGATCGCCCACGCCCTCGACGGCGCGGCCCGCGTGCTGGTCGAGCTGTCCGACACCCGTGGAGCCGCCGAGCACTGGCGGCTCGCGCTGACCCACTACGAGGAGATGGGCACGCCCGAGGCGGGCGCGGTCCGCGGCAGGCTCGCCTCGCTGCCGTTGTGCGTCAGGTGATGATGGTGTCGATCATGCCGACGCCGACGGTGGCACCGCTGGTCTCGTCGACCAGCAGGAAGCCGCCGGTGGCCCGGCTGTCGCGGTAGCGGTCGACCACGAGCGGGTCGGCGAAGCGGAGCCGGACGGCGCCGATGTCGTTGAGCCCCAACGCCTCGGCGGGATCGGCGCGGAACGTGGACACGTCCAGCCTGCTGTGCACCGCGCTCACCACGGCCCGCGACTCGCTGGTCGTGTGCCGCACCGCGTACCGGGCTCCGGGGCGCAGCGGCGCCTCGGCCAGCCAGCACGTGGTGGCCTCGACCTCGGTGGTCGCGGTCCCCGGCGTGCCGGTGCTGAGCATCGCGCCACGACCGGCGTCGACGTTGTCGGCGATGCGGACGACGACCGACCGCCCCGCCGACGCCGACCGCAGCGGACCGTCGAAGGTCTCGATGTCCGTCACCGACGTCGTCCACCCACCCGGCTGCACGGTGACCGCGTCGCCGACCCGCAGGGTGCCCGCCGCGACCCGGCCCGCGTAGCCGCGGAAGTCGGGGTGCGGGTCGGTGCGCGGCCGGATCACCATCTGCACCGCGAACCGGCCGCCCACCGCGGGAGCCGGGGGCAGCTCCAGCTCCTCCAGGTGTTGGAGCAGCGGCGGCCCGGCGTACCAGGGCGTGCTGTCCGACGCCGTGACCACGTTGTCGCCGCGCAGCGCGGAGATCGGCACCGCGCACCACGACCGGACGTCCCGCTTGCTCGCCACCTCGGCGAAGTCCGCCACGACGTCGTCGAACACGTCCTCGCGGAAGTCCACCAGGTCCATCTTGTTCACCGCGAGCACGACGTGCCGCACGCCGAGCAGCCCGGCGATCGTCGTGTGCCGCCGCGACTGGTCGAGCATCCCCGCGCGGGCGTCCACCAGCACCACGGCGACGTCCGCGGTGGACGCGCCGGTGACCATGTTGCGCGTGTACTGGACGTGCCCCGGCGTGTCCGCCAGCACGAACGTGCGGCGCGGCGTGGCGAAGTACCGGTACGCCACGTCGATGGTGATGCCCTGCTCGCGCTCGGCGCGCAGGCCGTCCACCAGCAGCGCGAGGTCGGTCTCCCGGTAGCCGCGGCGCCTGCTGGCGTCGGTGACGGCCTGGAGCTGGTCGGCCAGCACCGCCTTGGAGTCGTGCAGCAGCCTGCCGATGAGCGTGCTCTTGCCGTCGTCGACGCTCCCCGCGGTCGCGACCCTCAGCAATCCCGGCATCAGAAGTACCCCTCCCGCTTGCGGTCCTCCATGGCGGCCTCGCTCGTGCGGTCGTCCGCGCGGGTGGCGCCGCGTTCGGTCAGCGTGCTGGCCGCCACCTCGTCGACGACCTCGTCGACGGTCGCGGCCGTGGACGCGACGGCTCCGGTGCAGGTGGTGTCGCCGACCGTGCGGTAGCGCACCGTCTCGACCCGCGACCGCTCGCCGTCGCGCACCGGCGTGAACGGCGTGACCGCCACGAGCATCCCGTCGCGCGCCACGACCTCCCTGCGGTGCGCGAAGTAGATGTCCGGCACGGCGATCGCCTCGCGCCGGATGTAGCCCCACACGTCCAGCTCGGTCCAGTTCGACAGCGGGAACACCCGCACGTGCTCGCCGGGGCGGTGCCTGCCGTTGTAGAGGTCCCACAGCTCCGGCCGCTGGTTGCGCGGGTCCCACCGGCCGAACTCGTCGCGCACCGAGAAGATCCGCTCCTTCGCGCGCGCCTTCTCCTCGTCGCGCCGCGCCCCGCCGAGCACGGCGGTGAACCGGTGCTCGGCGATCGCGTCCAGCAGCGTCACGGTCTGCAGCGGGTTGCGCGGCTTGCCGGGCGTCTCGACGACCCGGCCGGTGTCGATGGACTCCTGCACGGACGCGACGACCAGCGGCACGTCCAGCTCCGCGACCCGGCGGTCGCGGAACGCGATCACCTCGGGGAAGTTGTGGCCGGTGTCGACGTGCATGACGGGGAACGGGATCCGGCCCGGCCAGAACGCCTTCTCCGCCAGGCGCAGCATGACGATCGAGTCCTTACCGCCGCTGAACAGCAGCACCGGGCGGTCGAACGTCGCCACGACCTCGCGCAGGACGTGGATCGACTCGTCCTCCAGGTCGGCGAGGGCCGCCTCGCGGTCACTTCGTCGGGTGTCCTCGATGGACAGCGTCATCGGAGCATCCCCCTCTCCCACAGCAGCGCCACGACGGCGTCGGCGCTGTCGTCGACCGTGTTGCCGCTGGTGTCCAGGCGCAGATCGGGCTCGGGCGGGGCCTCGTACACGTCGTCGACGCCGGTGAGGCCCGTCAGCTCACCGCTGCGCTGCTTGGCGTACAGGCCCTTCACGTCCCGCGAGGCGCACTCCTCGACCGACGTGGCCACGTGCACCTCGATGAACGGGGTGTCGCTGCGCTCGTGCCTCTCCCGCACCCTGGCGCGGGCGTCGAGGTACGGCGAGATCACCGCCGCGAACACCAGCACCCCGTTGCGGGCCAGCAGGTCGGCGACGAAGCCGATCCGCTCGATGTTGGCCTCGCGGTCGGCGCGGGAGAACCCGAGACCGGCGGACAGGTTCCGCCGCACCTCGTCCCCGTCCAGCAGCTCGACCCTGCCGGTCGACAGCCGGTCGGCCACGGCCCGGCTGAGCGTGCTCTTCCCCGCGCTGGGCAGCCCGGTGAACCAGACGGTCCCGCCGCCCATGATCGTCAACGGTGTGGTCAGCGCTTCCTGCTTGGCGACGTTGGTCATCGTTCCTCCCGGAGGTCGTCAGACGTGCGCGCCGAGGTGGCGGTCGGTGAAGGCGTTGGCGAACTTCCCCACCGGGTCGTACCGGCGCACGAGGTCGCAGAAGTCGGGCAGCCGGTCGTAGAGCGCCGCCACCGCGTCCGGCGTGGCGGTGAAGGTCTTGGCCCAGTGCGGCCTCGCCGCGAACGGCGCGAGCCGGTCCTCCACCAGCGCGACGACCGGCAGCACCGCCGCCAAGTCGGCCGTCCAGGTGAAGTGGATGCTCGCGGTGGCCCGCCCGCCGCACGGGCTGAGCCAGAACCCGTCCGCCGCGGCCGTGCGGACCTCGCAGATCTGGAGCACCGGCCGGATCAGGTCCCGGACGCCGTCCAGCGCGCGCAGCGCGGCGACCGCGTCCACGGCGGCGATCATGTACTCCGACTGGAGTTCGTCGCCCGAACTGCTGGGCGGCTGATCGGCCCGGAAGTGCGGCAGCCGCTCGAACCACCGGCCCGGCACACCGCCCTGGGTGGTGCAGCTGCCGGTCGGCATCCCGTCCACCGGGTGCCGGGGCCCGGAGGCGGGGGTCGCGGTGAACCACGGCACGTCGAGCGCGGCGGGCTCGTCCACCCGCTCCTGCACCCACACCTGGGTCAGCAGCGGCGCGCGCCAGTCGGTGAACAGGCACACGCTGTACGCGCACGCCATCAGCTCGGCGAAGTGGTCGTCCAGCACGTCGAGGGGCAGCACCTCGTGCACGCGCTGCCGGACGTCGAACGACGGCACCAGGTCCAGCACCACGTGGGTGACGACGCCGAGCGCGCCCAGCCCGACGACGGCGCCCGCGAAGTCGTCGTCCCCCTTGCCGATCCGCACGAGGTCGCCGCCCGCCGTCACCAGCTCCAGCTCGGCCACCGACGACGACAGGGCGCCGTTGCGCACGCCGGAGCCGTGGGACGCGGTCGCGATGGCGCCGCCGACGCTGATGTGCGGCAGCGACGCCATCGCGGGCAGGGCGAACCCGTGCGCGTCCAGCAGCGGCGCGACGTGGGCGTAGGTCAGGCCCGCGGCGACCCGCGCGGTCGCCGCGGCCGTGTCGACCTCGACGACCGGCGGCATGTCGGCCAGCGACACGAGCGTGCCGCCGGGCGAGTCCGCGAGATCGTTGAACGAGTGCCTTGTCCCGAGCGCCCGCACGTGGCGGCCGTACCCGACGAGTCCGCGCACTTCCTCCACAGTGGACGGTCGTGCGATCTCCGCGGCCGCGTAGGTGATGTTGCCCGCCCAGTTCCGGTTCACCGGACCGGTCCCAGCCTCAGCACCAGACCCTCGTCCGGTTCCAGCCGCAGCGGGACGACGCCTGCCCGGTCGGTCCGGGTGGACAGCTCGACCCGGCCCTCGGTGTGGCCCGGCACGGTGAACGACGCCTGCCGGTCGGTGAAGTTCAACGCCACCAGCAGGTTCTCGCCGCGCAGGTAGGCGAACACGCCCGGCGGGGTGTCGAGCGAGCGGTACCCGCCGCGCCGCAGGTCCTCGCTGCCGCGCCGGTACGCGATCACCCGGCGGTACAGCGACAGCAGCGAGTCCGGGTCGTCGAGCTGCCGCTCGACGTTCACCTCGCCGTGGCCGGGGGCCATGGGCAGCCAGGGCTCACCGGTGGTGAAGCCGCCGGTGTCGTCCCACTGCATCGGCGTGCGCTGCCCGTCCCTGCCGTCGACGTCGCGCGCCTCGTCCGGCGGGGCGTCGGACATGCCGATCTCCTCGCCGTAGTAGACGCAGGCGACACCGCGCAGGGTCAGCATCATCAGCGCGGCGACCCCGGCCCGCGCGGCCCCGTACCTGCTGACCGTGCGAGAGATGTCGTGCGTGGCCAGGGCGTACGTCGGCAACGACCCCGGCCGCATCCGGCCCGCCAGCCCGTCGACGCACGCGCGGAACGCCGAGGCGTCCCACGGCTGCTCCCAGAACGCGATGTGGAACGCCGTCTGCATGCCGTCGCCGCCGAAGTACTCGGCAAGCCTGGCGTCGTCGCTGATCGGCACCTCGCCCAGCGCGAACCGGTCGCCGTAGCCGTCGAGCACCTCGCGCAGCTCGCGCAGCACGTCGTGCGTCTCGGGCAGGTCCAGGTTGCGCTGCCGCACGCTCGGGTGCGAGAAGTGCCGCCGGGCGTGCGCGACCTCCGGCGGGTTGTCCCGCAGGTCCGGGTCCTTCATCAGCCGGTGGGCGACGTCGATGCGGAACCCCGCGACACCGCGGTCGAGCCAGAACCGCCACACCTTGCCCATCGCCGCCCGCACGTCCGGGTTGCGCCAGTTCAGGTCCGGCTGCCCGGACGTGAAGCTGTGCAGGTAGTACTGGCCCGTCCGGTCGTCGAACGTCCACGCGCCGCCGCACTTCTCGAACGAGCTGAGCCAGTTGTTCGGCGGCCCGCCGCCCGGCCGCGGATCGGCCCAGAGGTACCAGTCCCGTTTGGGGTTCGACCGGTCCGACCGCGACTCGACGAACCACGCGTGCTCGTCGGAGGTGTGGTTCATGACCAGGTCGACGACGATCCGCAGACCGCGTCGACCCGCTTCGGCGACGAGGTCGTCGAAGTCGTCGAGCGTCCCGTACTCCGGGTCGACCGACTCGTAGTCGCTGATGTCGTAGCCGAAGTCGACCTGGGGCGACGGGTAGAAGGGGGACAGCCAGATCGCGTCGGCGCCCAGGCGCTCCACGTGGTCCAGCCGGTCGACGACCCCTCGCAGGTCGCCGATCCCGTCGCCGTCGGAGTCGGCGAAGCTGCGCGGGTAGACCTGGTAGACGACGGCGTCGCGCCACCACTCGTCGGCGGCCATCTAGACGTTCACCTTCGCCATGTTGGGGTACCGGTCGCCGACCACGCTGCCGGGCGGCGCCGCCGCGTCGAGCAGCTCCAGCTCGTCCGCCGTCAGCACGATGTCCAGCGCGGCGACGTTCTCCTTCAGCCGCACGGAGTTCTTCGTGCCGGGGATGGGCACGACGTCGTCGCCCCGCGACAGCACCCACGCCAGCGCGAGTTGCGCGACCGTGACGCCTCGGGCGCGGGCGAGGTCGGCGACCCTCGTCACGACCTCGTTGTTGTGCGCCAGGTTCTCCGGCTGGAAGCGGGGCAGCGTGCGGCGGAAGTCGTCGGCGCGCAGGTCGTCGACGGCGGTGAACCGCCCGGTGAGCATGCCCCGGCCCAGCGGCGCGTACGCGACGAACCCGATGCCCAACGACCGCAGCACGTCCAGCAGCCCGGACTCGGGGTCCCGGCTCACCATCGAGTACTCGGTCTGCACCGCCGCGACGGGGTGCACGGCGTGCGCGCGCCGGACCGTGTCGGCGGAGGCCTCCGAGATGGCGAGGTGCCGGACCTTGCCCTCCCGCACCAGGTCCGAGAGCGCGCCCCAGGTCTCCTCGATCGGCGTCGCCCTGTCGACCCGGTGCTGGCAGTAGAGGTCGATGGTGTCGACCCCGAGCCTGCGCAACGACCCCTCGCACGAGGTGCGGATGTACTCGGGGTTGCCGTTGACGCCGACGACGTCGCCCTCGCCGTTCTTGACGTTGCCGAACTTCGAGGCGATGACCACCTCGTCCCTGCGGTCCCGCACCGCGCGGCCGATCAGCTTCTCGTTGGTGTACGGGCCGTACATGTCGGCCGTGTCGAGCATCGTGATCCCGAGGTCGATCGCCTCGTGGATCGTGCGGATCGACTCCGCGTCGTCCCAGGTGTCGTAGAACTGCGACATCCCCATGCAGCCGAGACCGATGTCCGAGACGACCGGTCCGTTCCGTCCGAGCCTGCGCATCACACCACCTCCATCGCTACCGCGGATCCGATCAAGTTCGCCCAGTCGAGGAGGTGCCGGTCGGGCAGGTAGTGCTCGTCCACCCGCCTCCGCGCCCCCTCGCCCAGCCGTCGCGCGAGTTCCGGGTCGGTCAGCAGCCGCCTGATCAGCCCGGCGGCCGCGCCGAGGTCGTGCGGGTCGTCGAGCAGCAGCCCGGACTCCCCGTCGACGACCTGGTCGCGCAGCCCGCCGACCCCGCTGGCCACCAGCGGGCGGCCCTTCCACATCGCCTCCGTCGCGGTGAGCCCGAACCCCTCCGCGAGGCTCTTCTGCACCACGACGGTCGCGTGCCGCTGCAACGCGTTGACCACGACGGCGTTCTCCCGCAGGTCCTCCATCGGCAGGCAGAGCAGCTGCACCCGCCGCCGGTCCTCCTCGGGCAGCGCCGCCCACCGGCGGCAGCAGTCGTCGAAGAACCGCGCGGCGTCCGGGTCGTCGGCGACGCCCTCGACGTCGGCCCCCGCGAGCGTGAGGTAGGAGCCGGGCACGTCGGCGGCCAGGAACGCGTGCAGCACGCCCTCCATGTCCTTCAGCTCGTCCCACCGCGACACCTGGACCACCATCGGCACGGTCGCGGGCGGCGGCGGGCCTTCGCGGACCGCCGTCACCGGCCGCCGCACCTCGATCCGCTCCCCCACCGGCGGGCGCACGGTGACGGGCTCCCCGTCACCGCCGTCCAGCACACCGGTGCACCGCAGGACGTCGAGGATCTCCTGGTCGGTCAGCTCCATGTTCTTCGGCGCGCACGGGTCGATCGACGGCGGGATGATGTGCGGCCGGGGAGCCCAGTCCGGGCGGTGCTGCTCGGTGAGGAACACCGTGGCGTCGGCGTGCTCCACGAACCGGCGCAGGAACGCCCACCCGTCGCGGGTGTGCTCGTTGGGCACGTCGCGGCCGATGTGCCTGCGCCAGACGGCCGTCGCGCCGAGCCTGCGGGCGACGTCGACCAGTCCCGCGGGCTGGGCCTCGTGCACGACCACCACGTCACCGGGCCGCACCCACTCGGCGAGCGCCGTCCCGTTGAGCTCGGTGATCTTCCGGTAGTGCCGCAGCTGCTCGGTCCCGAGCGGCTCCGGGTCGCCCGGCGCGCCGTACAGCCTGGTGCACAGGCGTTTGGCGATGGCGAAGAACTCCGGGTCGCCGTCGATCACCAGCCAGCGGGCGTCGATGCCGACGGCGCGGGCGAGCGGCAGCAGCGCGTGCAGCAGTTCGGCGACACCGCCGCCGGCGGACGTGGAGTTGATGTTCCAGACCCGACGGCCGTGCAGTGCGACGGCGACGTGCTCCGCGGCTTCCCGCAGCCGGTCCAGCCGGTCCGCGCCCAGCACGTCGCGGTAGGGCGTCAGCGGGGCGGTGCCGAAGTCGACCTCACGCATGGGCGGCCTCGGCCTTCTTGACGGGCTCGAACCCCTCGGTGATCCAGACACCGGTCCAGAACTCGGGGTCGGACGGCAGCACCAGTTCGATCAGCGTCGGCCCGGAGTCGTCGGTGGCCACCTGGAGCGCCTCCGCGAACGTCTCCAGCCGCGTGGCGCTGCGGTCGCGGTCCAGCCAGCCGCTCAGGTCGACCCGCCAGCTCCGCACGCCCCACGCCTCGGCGATGTCCACGTACCGCATGCCCGCGGCGTTGTCGAGGTACTGGCCGTGCCCGCCGTCGAGCCACCCCGTCGGCCGCGACTGCTTGCGCAGCGACACCGCGCCGCCGTTGTTGCACACGATGAACGTGACGGGCGCGTTCTCCTGCACCGCCGCCGCGAGGCCCTGCACCGAGTTGGTGAAACCCTGGTCTCCCAGGCAGCAGAACACCTTGGCCGACGGCTCGCCCAGCGCGAGCCCCGTCGCCACGGTGATGCCGCAGCCGACGAACCCGCCGTGCCCGCCGAACACCCGCAGCCCCGGCGGGAACTGGTCGTACTCCTCGGCGAGCAGGCCGCCGAACATCTGGCTGTCGTCCACCAGCACCGCGCGCCGGGCGGAGCGGGCGGCCACGTCGCCGATCGCCCGCGCGACACCGCGGCGGATCACCGCGGCCTCGGCCGGGACCTCCAGCGCCGCGAGCGGGCGTTCCGCCGCCAGCACGTCGGTGTACCAGCGGCCACCCGCGTCCGGGGCCTCGTCGGTCAGTTCCCGCAACGACGTCACGACGTCACCGGCGACGAGCACGTCACCCGCGCCGAGGTAGCCGTTCTTCTCCGCCGCGGCGGGCTTGGCCGTCAGCGCGATCTTGCGGCACGAACCGGGCAGCTCGCCGATGACCCTCGGGTACATGTTGCGGTCCTCGACGGTGATCAGCACGTCGGCGGCCTCCAGCACCGCGCGGTGCTGGTCCGACTTCGGCTCGTACCAGCCGATGAACTCCGGCACGTCGGTCGTGCCGAGGCGTTCGAACAGCATCGGGCCGCGCCGGTACTTGACCTGGAGCACCGGAGCACCGGTCCGGGCGCAGAACGCCGCGAGCGCGGCCGTCGCGCCGGGGTGGACCAGCGCGTAGTCGTCGATCAGCACCACGGGCTTGCGGGCGGTCGCGAGGACCTCGGCGGCGTCGCGCAGCGCGCCGGCGTCACAGCCCAGCGGCTCGACGGGCGGGAACGCGGGCAGCGCCGTGAGCGGCATCCACTCCGCTTCGGCGACGTCCTGCGGGACGGCGAACAGGACCGGGCCGTACGGCGCCCGCCGGACGTCCTCGACGGCCTGGAGCAGCGACGTGGCGAAGTGCTCGACGCTGTCCCGGCGGCCGTCGTGGTCCTTCGGCACGGCACCGAGCTCGAACCACGACTTGGCGAAGGAGCCGGAGGTCGCGATGAGGTCCGTCTCGCCGTGCGGCGGCAGGAACGGCTGCGAGCCGGTGGACGGCATGCCGACCACGGCGAGCACGCCCATCTCGTTGCGCCGCACGTCGGCCAGCGCGCCGAGCGCGTTGGTGAGGCCGCGGGCGCCGTGCAGGACCGCGGCGCCGGTGCCGGGGCGCAACCTGCTCGCGCCACCGGCCTCGAACAGCGACTCGCGGTCGCCGCGGCCGTTGACCAGCAGGTCGAGCCGGGCGAGCGCGTCGCACAGCGCCAGCTCGGACGTCCCGGCGTAGGCGAAGGCGACCCGCGTGCCGCAGCGGTGCAGCGCGAGCGCCACGGCCTCGGCGCCGGTGAGCAGCACGTCGTCGAACTCCGGGATGGCGTCGAGCACGAGGTGCTCGATCGCCGACGCCGACCCGCGCAGCACCGCGGCGACCGCGTCGACGAACGCGGCGGTCCCGTTCTCCTCGATCAGACCGATGGTGAGGCCGTTCGGGGTGCCGGTCGGCCGCGTCAGCAGGGCCTTCACGACGTCGGACACGGTGCCTCCCGCCGCGCACGCCGCGCGGACCTCGGAGGCGTACAGGCCGAACCCGCTCAACGCCTCGTGGTCGACGTGCCCGGCGACCGCGGTCAGCGCCAGGTCCAGCACGCAGGTCGGGTCGATCTCGTCGAACGGCGCGCCGCCGTCCTGCTCGAGCGTGACGCGCAGCCGGTACGCGCCGGGGGCGTCGGGGACGCGGGTCCGCACCGGGACGCGCGTCACGGCCTCCGGCGGCAGCGACTGGGGCAGCGCGGACCGGATCGCCTGGGTCGGCACCTCGACGCCGTCGACGTCGAGCCACCGGTGCACCACCCGGACCGGGAACGGCGGGGCGGGCGTCAACATGCCCGCGCCGGTGTTGCGCACCAGGCAGTCGAGCGTCAGCAGGCTGCCCGCCTCGACGTCGTCGACCACCGGACCGTCCAGCGTGATCGTCGCCTGGCACTCGTCGTCGGAGAGCGGGTCGCCGACGGCCCACAGCCGCCGGGGCCGCACGCCGAGCCGGTCGAACATCTGCAGCTGGCCCTGCTCGTGCACCCGCGTCTGGTTGGCGCCGAAGCCCTGCCGCGCGCCTTCCACGAGGGCGGCGGGCACGAGGGCAAGCGCGTACACCTCGCGGGCGGGCAGGTTCACCAGTCCCAGCACGGACCAGTTCGCCCGGTCGACGACCGCGACCGCGGCGGTCTCCACGGAGGAGGCCGCGTGGCGGTGCGGGCTCAAGCCGATGAACAGGTGCTCGTCGGTCGCGACGAGACCACGCGGCCACCCTGGCAGCGTGAGCCGCCGCGTCTCCTCGCGGGTCGTGTCGTCGATCTCGACCAGTTCGCCCTCGGCCGAGTCGCAGACGAGCCACGTGCCGTCCTCGTACCAGGGGTTGTGCGGGGCCTTCAGCCCTTCGAGGATCGGCTCGCCGGTCTCCAGGTCGACGACCCGGCCGCTCGCGGGCTTGCCGTTCTCGTCCCAGCCGCGGCGGCGCAGGAACTCGCCGAACCCGCACACGACCGTGCGGTCGCCGTAGCGGGCGAGGCTGTTGAGGTGCCAGCTGTCGGCCTCGCCGGGAGCCTGCCAGCGCCAGGCGACCTCGCCGTCGGGGCTGACGCACTGCACCTCGTTCTGCATGGTGGCGGCGACCAGCACGTTGCCGTCGACGACCAGGATGTCGTGCGGCGTCGAGACGTTGTCGAGCCGGTGGTAGCGCCGGACCCCCGTCTCGTCGTAGACGACCAGCTCGGCGGGACTGCCGTCGGCGCTCCACAGGCAGCGGAACAGCAGCCCGTCGGTGGCGTGCAGGCCGGAGCTGGAGATCCGGTCGATCTCCTCGACCGTGTCGCCGATCGCGAAGAGGCCCCCGCCGATCGTGTGGTGGGCGTCGAAGCAGGACGCCAGCAGCCGGAAGCCGTTGGGCACCAACCCGTCGAGCCCGATCAGCTCGGCGGTGGCCTTCTTGTCGGTCGTGAGGCTCATCGGGTCTCCTGCCTGTCGCGGCCGGGGCGCGGCTGGAGCACCGCGCCCTGCCAGATGTCCGTGGTGGTGAAGAACAGGGCGGCCTCGGCGACGGACTCCGGGTCGCCCGACGCGACGGCGTTGACCGCCACGGCGACGCCGTCCCACGCGGCCAGGTCCGGCGTCCGACCACCGGGTGGGGCCAGCAGCACCGCCCCGCTGAGGGCTTGCGCGTCGAACACGGGCAGAGCAGCCCGAGCGACGGCCCCGTCGGGCGTCAGGTCGACGACGAGGTCGAACCCGCCGAACTCGAGCACGGCCGCCCGCACCACCTCGTCGGCCCGGTCGGGCCCGCACGGCAGCGCGACCGCACGCCGTTCGCCCTGCCGCCGCTGGATGTCCGCCGCCGCGGCGGCCGTGCGGCCGGGGTCGTCACCCGCCAGCGCGACGTGCGCGGCGGACGCCGTGAGCCGTGCCGCGACGTGCGCCGCTTCCTCGTCGTCGAAGCCCGCGACGAGCACGACCTTGCCCGCGAGCCTGCCGTCCCTCGGCACGAGCTGCGGCTTGAGCCGGATCAACGGCCAGTACTCGTCGGCGACGCTCTGCTGCTCGGTGAGCGTCACGTACCCGCCCACGGCGTCGGCCGCCCGGATGACCGTCATCGTCTGGGCGAAGTGGTCCGCGCACAGCCGGGCCTTCGCCGCGTCCGCGCCGGAGGACACGACCCCGATCCCCGGCAGCACGACCACGCGAGGCGCGTCACCGCGTTTACTGGTGCCCGTCCCGATGTACCGCTCGAACGTCGCGTTGTACCACTCCCGGTGGCGGGCGACACCGTCCAGCACCGCCTCGCCGGGTGCCAGCACCAACGGCCGGTGCCCGGTCGTGACGACGTGGTCCGGGCAGCCGGGCCCGCGCTGGCTCAACTCCGGCCCACGCACGGACGACGCGAACGCGACCGCCTGCGGGCCGCGATCCACGTGCAGCACGGGGTTGTCCATCGCACCGCGCAGCACCGGCAACACCTCGGCGAGCACGTTGTCCGCCTCGTCCTCGCTCAACGCCTCGACCGCATTGCCGCCCAGGTCGGCGGGCCGGGTGATCGCCCGACCCAGCGCGGCGGTCGAGCGAGCCACCGCCTCCAACGAGTTGCGGTAGCACTGCTCGCTGGTGTCGGCCCACGTGAACAGCCCGTGGTTGGCGAGCAGCACGAACCGGCAGCGCGGGTTCGCCCTGATCCGCGTGGCGAGTTCCCGCGCCACGTCCACGTCGAACTGCCGGTAGTCGAACCAGATCGCCTCGTCGCCGAACTCCTCCTCGGCGCACTCGCGACCGCCGGGGAACGACGTGAGCGCGATGACCGCGTCGGGGTGGCAGTGGTCGACGTGCGCGGCCGGGATGAACGCGTGCGTGAGCGTCTCGATCCCAGGCCGCCGCTGCTCACCAACCAGCCCGCTGGCGACCAGGTGCTCGATCATCCGCCGCTCGTCGACCGGCCCACCGTCGAGCAACGGCAGCAGTTCATCCAGCCGCAGGACGGGGAAGTCCTCACCCGTCGTCGTAGCGCCGTCGCACCCCCACGCGCTCATCCACAACACGCGCGTCGGCTTGCCGTGCTGATCGGGCGCGATGCCCTTGCAGGAGAAGTTGCCACCCCCCTCCTTCGTCAACGCCTCGTCCGCACCAACGAGGTGGGACCGGTGGATCACCGCGTCCCGCCCGACCAACTCGTTGGCCGCCGCGTCCCACCGGTCAACCGGCGCGACGAACAGATCGTCCGGGACAAAGGGGAACTCCCTGTCCCCCACGCTCAACGTCCGCCCCCGCAACGCGGTCCCGGTGAAGTCGCGGATGACCTCGGCGGCCCCCGCCGCACGCACATCGTCATCCCGCTGCGGCGCGGCAAGCGCGACACACGTGGCACCAGCACTCACGGCGGACGTGACACCGCTCAACGCGTCCTCGAACACAATGCACCGCTCGATAGGCACACCAAGCCGTTCCGCAGCCAGTCGGTAACACCGCGGATCAGGCTTACCCGCCTCGACGTCCTCCGCCGTGAGCACCACGTCGAACTCCGCGTCGAACTGCCCGAGCACCGCCTTCGCCTTGTACGACTGCGCCCCGGTCACCAACGCCAACGGCACCCCAGCCGCACTCAGTTCCCGCAACAACGGCAACACACCAGGAATCGCTTGGTAGCGCAGCGTTTCGTTGTTCACCCGCATGGCCTCGAAGACCTCGCCGTACCGCGGCGCAGGCAACTCCGGAAACACTTCGCGCAACGTGTGCAACGCGGACCGCCCGTACACATGCCGGTCCAGCTGCTCAGGACTGATCGTGAACCCGTTGTCCCGCGCCAATTCCTGCCAAAACTCGGCAACAGAAGCGTCGGTGTCGACCACGACACCATCCATGTCGAAGAGCACGGCCTGGTACACGATCAGCCCCCGTACTCACCGGCGAAGGCCTCTTCGGCCTCCAACCCAGCGGGGTGCTTCAGCACCTGTTCGAGCACGGACAGCGGTGCCGTAACGGAATCAGCCCCATCCACGAACGCCTGGGTGAGCTGCCCGACGTTCTTCACGGACGCGGCGACGACAAGCGTCGCCCCACGCCGCACACCCACCAGAGACCGCACCAGATCGTTGCCAATACGCGGATCCCGCCAAGCACGATCCACGTAAGGGATCACACTCGCACACCCGACAGCCTCAGCCACGACCATCGCACCAGCAGCCTGCGCGGCGGTCAACGAAACCCTGACACCCCTGGCGACAAGCCTCGAGGCCAACACAGCACCCCCAGGCGTGGCAGGCACCTTGACCACAATCCGCTCAGGAGCGAGCGTCCACACCTCAAGCGCCTCGTCGATCAACTCCCCACGAAACCCAGTCGGCTGGTAGTAAAAATCAGGGAACTCACTGGCGCCCAACAACTCGGCCACGTGCTTCACCGGCTCATCGGTGACCTGCCGCAACAAGGTCGGATTGGTGGTGACCCCACCAACAAACCCCAACCCACCAGCAGCAACAACATCGTCCAACTCAGCAGAATCCAGTAACAAGCCCATAAACTCTCCAAGCCCCCTGCCATCTCAGGTGACCCCGACGCTACGAACCCCACCCCCTCACCTCCTCCCCACCGCCCCGACCTGCCGCCCAACTGCCGCTCCCCCTGCCTGTCCACCAACCGCCCCGATGATCACCCTGTCCGGTTCGGCGGAGCTTCGAAGGGATCGACCTTCGGCATCGGATCAGCCTTCAGCCGTGGCCGACGACGAGCAAGGCGTGCATTCATCCATCCCGGTGCTCTTGTCCCAGCGGAGGCAGTCCACGCAAACGCTTGTGGTACTGCTGGATGGTGGCTTTCGACGAAACCGTGCGGTCGATGATGAACGCCAATCGCGCCAACTGGAATGCACGCACTCCGATTCACGTCCTCAGCGAGTTCTACAGCGTCGGCACCAAGGATCCACTCGCCTGGTTCGCTCCGTTCGAGTGGGACGACCTCGGCGACCTCGAAGGCAGGGACCTGGTGCACCTCCAGTCCCACCTCGGGGTCGAGACGATTGCCTTCGCGCTCAAGGGCGCGCGCACCACAGGCGTCGACTTCTCCGACACCGCGATCGCCGAGGCGACCCGGATCGCCCACGAGCACGGCGTTGCCATCGACTACGTGAACTCCGACGTCTACGACGTCGTCGACTCGCTCGGCCCGAGCCGCTTCGACATCGTCTACACCGGCAAGGGATCCCTGTGCTACCTACCGGACCTGCCTCGCTGGGCGTCCACCGTCGCCACCCTGCTCAGGCCCGGCGGCTTCCTGTACCTCGTCGAATTCCACCCGCTGCTCAACGCCCTCGGACCGAAACCGGACGGCACTGCCGACCTGACCTTGTTCCACGACTACCTCGAAGGCCGCGGAGCCATCGAGAAGGACAGCACACGCACCTACACCGACGGTCCCGCACTCAGAACCGGCACGGTCAACTACGAGTGGACGCACGGCCTGGGCGAGGTCATCACGACCCTGATCCAGGCCGGTTTCACCATCGACCGTCTCACCGAGACCGAACTACTCCCCTGGCAACGGTGGCCTCAAATGGTCCGAGCGGACAGCGGTTGGTGGACCCTGCCCAAGAACGCACCGCGCATCCCGCTGCTCTACGGACTCAAGGCGTCAAAGCCGACCTAGCCCGCACCCTGCCGAAATCACACACCGCACGATCCAAACCAACAACGACAGCTCGCGAACTGGCGCGACACCGACACAGAAGTACCTGCACCCCAACCACCGATCGATCACGAACGCGTGCGCGCTGCTCTCGCAGCACCTCCAGCGGTCGACTACACCGCGGCTGCGGGTCGTGTAGGCACTCAGTGAGACCTTCATGGTCCACAGAACGATCTTGGCGTGATCTTGAGCAAGATCCATATGCGGGCACGAAAAAGCCCTGCTGAACAGGCGTTATGCCTTATTCAGCAGGGCTTTCTCAGACCGTCGGGACGACAGGATTCGAACCTGCGACCCCTTGACCCCCAGATCAAGGGACTAGCTGTTTGTGCACGTTGAGCAGCATCGAACACTATGCGCTTCGTTCAGCATCGTGCAGCTCGTGACTACCGTCACCTGCCGTTTGGTCCCCAAGCGGTCCCCAGTGACCACCCCCATTACCACCTTCGGTCACCGATTAAGATCCGAAATTATCCCTTCGACAATCTCACGAAACCTTTTCCTAGAAGCGGCACTTCTCAAACTTCCAAGCGGCAGGACAAGTGACTCTGCGCGATCTTTGTACTGAAGAGTAATCGCCGCATCCCTCGGCCATTGATCCCCCCAATCTCCACCCCAGTCGTTTCCCCCCTTATTCCTTCCGTCATCCAGAGGCACGATAGATGCATTAATAAGGCGCTTTCTCGACCACGTCTCGACACGAGTTTTTGAGTGCTCAGTCTGCGACGGAAAATGAGAATTCGATTGCGACCACGCGGCAAAAACTACCTGAGTCGCAGTCAGGACTACCGCAACACCTTGAATAGCATCATCACCCGGATTGAACGCTGCCTCCACATACTCCTCATCACCCGGAGCAATAAGCGCATCAATACGCCTTACGACGTCCCATGGAATTTGATAGCCATATCCGCCACCTATAATGGATTCCGCGATTCTCTGAGCTCGAATTTCACTCATATCAATTCCTTTGCGAGCAATCGACAGCAACGATACTCTCAAACGTTAGCCCTAAAAGTAGGATGTTTACTGGCTGACACGCATAGAACACCCAAACGAGGGGCCTCGCACCATCTCGTCGACCTGGCTCGCCCCAACCGCGCGTGTCAAGGGGGCTCATCCGTCCACACAGGATCGTGCGCTGGGTCGGCCCCCTTGACGCGTGTGGTTGCCCTCGGGGAGGTCGACGAGATGGTGCGCGGCCCCGGCCCCCGCTGGTACGTAAGCGTCGACGTGGCCCCACCATCTCGGAGACCTGCCGCCCGGCGAGGGCATGTCTTGTAGTCCTGGTGGAGCTTCCCGCGGCTTCCTTCGGGGGACGCTGGCCGTACCTCCCCGGCGGCGGCGAGCGGCGCCCTTCCTTGCCTGGCCCGCCCGGACGCCGCCAGGCGGCCTTGGGCGGGGCAGAGGGCTTGGGGCGTCGGTCTCCGTCGTCGGAACAGGCACCAACGGCCAGCGGCCCCCGAAGGGGGCCGCCTTGATGAAGAAAAGAAACTCTGAACACACCAGCTCAGAGGCCGGTCAAGCTGCTGGCGCTGCCGGAAGGATCAACGAGGCGACTGCGGTGGGCTCGGGGATGGCTAGCCCATCTTCGCGCAAGCCTTCAAGGTGAAGCCCCACGGCCTCACCCATGAGCTGGACGCAGTCCTCGTAGTCGTCGGCTGCTGCCACGCAACCTGGCAGATCCGGGCTCCAAGTGCTGTAGCCGCCTGCCTCGTCCCGCTCAACAACGATGACGTAGCCGTTCACTTGGTCCTCCAGTCGATGCCTGCCTGATTCAGGATGCTCCGCTCAGTTCGAGGATGCAACGTGTCACTTGGCTTACCTGCCACCGTCGTGCGTCCCGGCTTGCTTGGGTGCTTGAACTGCCGATGGCTTCCGGTGGTCTTCACCAGATACCACCCGTCAGCCTCGATGATTTTCAGGATCTCGCTTATTTTTAGCGGCATCTCAACTCAATCGGCTAGATCGTGGGTGCTCTACTGCTGTCGGCCGAACTCCGCGTAGATGGTCTCCCCCGTGTCGACTGCGGTCAGGGCAAGCTGAAGCCTGCGGAGCATCGAGGGGTGCAACTGCGGTGCGGCCACGTCGAGCGGGAGGAACTTCACCTCGCCCAGCTCGTCGTCGTGGGCCTTGAGCTCCGCGGCTTCGTCGTCGTCGAGCACTCCCCCGTCAAAGATGAACTGGTGGCTGTCCCGCCAGACTCCGTTCCGAGGGATCCAGTCGACGACCAGAAGCCTGCCAAGGTCGAGCTGGATACCTAGCTCTTCCTTGACCTCACGCTGGCACGCAGCCTTCGGGGACTCGTTGTCGTCGGTGATCCCGCCGGGAAGATCGAGTACCGGCTTGTAGCGGGGCACGACGAACAGGACTCGGCCTTGACGGTCTCTGAGCAGCACGCCGCCCGCCGAACTCTTCGCCGGTAGTCGCCCCGCAATCCCAGGGTTGAACTCCACCTCGGCTGGGCCTTCCAGCTCCACATCACGGGCGAACGTCTCGGGGTCGCCGTAGTTCTGCGGGTGCGGGTTGGTCTTCACGCTCGCCTCATTCCGCCAAAAGATCGTGCGCACGGGTCAGAAATGCCTGAATAGGCAAGACGTCACTTCTTGTTTTGAACTCTAGGTGCAGGTCACGGACAACCTGCTTGGAGCGCTTGGACTTCAGCCCTGTTGCCGCGTCCACCGTGGCCAATGCATAAGTCGCAGCCTGCTCAACGTCATCTTCCAACAGCGAGAGCCTCGCAAGCTGCGCTGCGCTGTAAACGACCCTGCGCGCTTGCCCCTCGGAACTCTGCGCGGCCAACGTCAAGTGCGGCCTGGCGTGCACCGCGTGCCCGAGGTCGAGCCAACAGGCACCTGCAAAGGCAGCGAACACAGTCTCACCCCAGTGAGCTGCCCAGTTCGGCCCGACACCGGTGATCTGGCGGGCGAATGATTGCTCGGCAGCAACAAGTGCCTGAGTAGCTCCGCTGTGGTCCCGCAATGCGGCATAGGCACGTGCTTCATGCATTGCCGCCTCAGTGTGCACGGCGACCACGTGAGCACCGGTGCTGCTCTGCCTCGCAGCTTGAGCGAGCCTGAGTGCTTCTCGCGGCTTTCCGAGGTACATCGCCTGGTGGCTCATCGTCGTGAGCACATACGCGCCGTAGGTCGGGTCGGATGCTTCCTTGGCAAACCGAAGCGCCTGGATGAAGTACCGCTGTGCCAGCGCGTGCCGGTCGGCGTCGTAGGCCATGTACCCGATGACCTCACACAGCACCGCCGCTGCGTGGAACAGGTCCCGTCCGACCTTGTCGGGGTAGGTGCCACTCAGCTTGGGAATGACGTGGTCGTGCAGGTACTTGACCGCCATGTCCCGGCTCTGGTCGCCGCCGAACGTCCGTTCCATGCGGTCGAACATCACCGTGGTCTCGGCGATCTCGTCCACGTCCTGTGCGGTTACGCGGGTGGTCGTCGCCTTGTGATCCGACCTCGGCGAGCCGAACAGCCAGTCCAGGCACGCCGCGTAGACGGCCTCCTCGGAGAAGCGTCCGGCCAGCACGCCGGGGTGGCGCTGAGTGTCCAAGCGCGCAAGCCCACCAACCGTAGTGAGCGTTTCGGCCAGCGACGGCGAGTAGATCAAGCCGATATCGGACCTGGCTTGTGGCGGCGCGGTGGAGATGCCGAGTTCTTCGGCGGTCTTGCCGTACAGCTCGCACAGGAGATCGCGGTAGGGCATCTGCGGGGTGTTGCGGCCGTGCTCCCACTCGCGCAAGTAGCGGATGAGGCTGTCTCGGCTCGCGGTCACCGGCACTTGGCGACGATGCGCCAGGCTCTCTAACTCGTCGGCTGCCCGTGGCCTGCTCAGGCCGCGCCGTTCGCGTTCTTCGCGAAGCTGGTTCATCGTCTTCCCCCCTTATGCCGGTACGCGGGTGATCGTCCTCCCGCGCTCGGCGCTGCTCAACGGTCGTATCCCTCCCCTATCCCCTACTCCCCCTCCGCATCCTGACGGCATCCCTCAGTCCCCCTGTGAAGCACGTCGTCCAGCAGCTTTGATTGGTTTGCAAGCAGAACACGGCGACCGGAGGGGAGCAACACAAGTGGACAAGCCCGGATCAGCTCGATTCTCCCGAGGTCCGCTCAAGGCGCTGGAGTCGTTCAGCAAGGTCGGCCACGGACGCTCGCAGTTCGTCGAGTTGACCTTGAAGGGTGGAAGCCGCGGGAGCAGTGGGCGGCTCGTTGACGAACACGCCAACGGAGGGCGTGGCGACCAGCCATCCCTCGTCCTGCAACAGACCGAGTGCCTTCTGTGCAGTGCCAAGGGCAACGCCGTACTTCTCGGCGATCCCGCGGTTGCCGGGAAGCTGCTCGCCGACCGCGAGGGTTCCTCTGCGGATCTCCTCGCGGATCGTCTCCGCAACCCGCTGGTACGCGGCTAGCCCTGGGTTCGTCGTGTTCATCGGGCAAGTCTAAGCGGCACCGACTCAGACCGATCTAGATCACCCGATCGGATCAATCCCGACTGACTCATACTGATCTATATTGGCATGAGTCAGTCGAACAACGGAGGTAGTCATGGCTCTCAGCAACATCCCGGTCAACTTCGGCGGTCACCGGCTCATGGTCACCGAAGCGCCCGCGGTCAAGATGCGGCAGGACGACAGCGGCATGACCATCCCCGTGGTCAACCGCGAGGGCGAAGAGCAGTACGTCGTGATGCTGTTCGCCAAGCCCCGCACCCTGCCCGGTGAGCGTCCCGGCAAGGGCGAGGAGATCAAGGTCAGCCTGCCCGCGTTCCCGGCCGAGCCGGTCGAGGAGGGCGAGTACGTCGAGCTGGTCAACCCGACGCTGAACTACTACGAGATCGAGGACCGCAAGACCGGCCGGAAGATCACCGGCATTTCGTTCAAGGCCGACGGGCTCAAGCCCGCGATGCGTGCCGCGAAGGCCGCGTAGCCGCCTCTCCCCCGCTTGTCAGCCCTGCCCGGTTGGGCCGGTCGCCCGTTTCGAGTCGGGCCAGGGCACGCAGATCCCGTTCCGCCCGAGGTTGGTCGGCGGTCCGTTCAAGACGGGCCGGAACGAGTGATCCCGCTCCTTGTCAATTCCACAGTGGATACACCCATGCCTGAATCCGGCGCGTTCTCGTTGCTGCGCCGGGATTTTCGGTCATGCCAGGTCGATTTCTGCCCTGGCGTGGCCGTGCATCCCGACAACGGATGAAAGGCAAGCCCATGCCTCGTGAGCTACCCAATCCGCCGACCCTTGGCGGTCCCGATGAAGACCTGTTCGGCAATGAAGTCGCCGACACCACTCCCGTCACGCCGTCCAAGCCTCGACCAGTCGTCAACGACATGGTCGCGGTCATGGAGGTGCTCGGCCACGCGGTCGACGAGTTCGGCTACATGCTCGCCGGACAGTCGCGCCGAGTGATGCGCAAGACAGACAAGGACGTGATGAAGCCGGTGCCGATGTGGGAGGCCAACGTCGTGCATCAGTTGATCGACTCCGGTCAGTTGACCATCGGCGGCACCCACTTCATGCGGTGCGGCGCGGTCAGCGGCTTCGCACATTCCGTCCTGGTCCCCAAGCCCACCAGGCTCCAGCTCAGCCGCTGGCGGACTTTGAAAGCCCCATCCACCTGGACCACCCGAACCGCTTGACGCGTAACGGAAAGAGGGAGTGCTCGTGCCCATTCAAGTGCTCAACGCCCGTGCCCAAGAGAAGTACGGCCAGTTCGTCGCCGCGCTGAACTTCGTTCAGGAACAGCTCACCGAGCTGGAAAAGATCATCGCGAAGATGAGCGAACGCAGGCTGCCGCCCGGAACGTGGCGGATTGCCACCCCGGAGCAGCTCAAGGCCATGTACAAGACCGCCGTCGCCGACCTGGAAGCCCTCCAGGTCCAGGCCAAGAAGTACGAGTCCGAACTGAAGTCCCGTGAGTGGAGGGTCTGACCATGTCGCACCAGGTCGACAACGCAATCGACGCCGTCAACAAGTCGATGAACACACTGCGGGAGGCGGTCAAGGACATCCCCGTCCGCCGTGAGGGCTTCAAGAAGCTGCACGACACCTTCACCAAGTCCGTGGCCAAGGTGACCACCGAGGTCTCCTACGCCCGCGGCTTGCTCAGCGAAAACCGGCCCGCGAGGTCACGTCGCCGCCGCTGACCACTTCCCGCGGCTTCACCCCGATCACGGCAACGGCCGATCGTCCACCTCGGATGGTCGGCCGTTGCCATACCCCGGCCCTTCGGCCCGGAGAGGACAACCCATGTTCAGCAAGTCACAAGGCAAGTCCCGTCGTTCACCGGGCGCGGAGTTCCGCGCGGTGGTGTGGATGGTGCGTCACCCCGGCTCGGTCGCTGCCCCGGCGGCGCTGCTGTCGTCGCTGTCCTACCTCGGCCCCACCGTGACCGGCAGCCTCGTCGGTGCGGCCACCACGGGCGCGGTCGGCTGGTACCGGGGCCACCCGGACACCTTCGACACGGTCGCGGCTCCGGTCCTGCGGGCCTGGCGTCGACGCTGGATGGGTGCCTACCGTGGGCGCCGGTGGGCCGACCTGATGGCGGTCTGCGAGCTGACCAAGACCCACCCCCGCACCCTGCACACGATGGTCCCCCGTGTCATCCGGGTCCGTTCGTGGTCGGCGTCGGTGGACACGGTGCGGATCAAGATGATCCCCGGCCAGTCGCACCGGGCGTTCACCAACAACCTGGACGAGATCGCCTCCACGCTCGGCGCGGAACGTGTCGCTCTGGAAGCCTCACGACCCGGCGAGATCGTGCTGATCGTCCAACGGGATGAGCCCTTCGCCTACACGATCCCGTCCCCGGACATGCCGGAGACGGTGGACGAGGTGGACCTGTCCGCGCTCTACATGGGCGAGGACGAACTGGGCCGCACGTGGACCGAACCTCTGCTCGGCGGACACAGCATCGGTGCCGGTGCCACGGGTGCGGGCAAGAACTCCCTCGTGCTGGCCAAGATGCGGGCGGTCATGCCGATGATCCGGGAAGGCCTGGTCCGGCCCTGGGTGGCCGACCCGAAGCTGTTGGAGTTCGTCACCCTGGAACCGATGCTCGACGGCCGCTACGCGTCCGAGGCCGGTGATTGCGCCGACCTGGTCCGCAGCTTCGTGGAGAACATGGAGCGCAAGCAGAAGCGGATGCAGCGCAACAAGCTCCGCTCGGCTCCGGTGTCGCAGGACTACCCGCTCGACTGGCTGATCCTTGACGAGGTCGGCTCGTTGCTGGCCTACCGGCCTGAGCACGCGCACCAGCTCGTGGCCGACTGTTCCCTGATCACCTCGCTGGGCCGCTCGACCCATGACGTCCTGGAGTGCCTGGTGCAGGAGCCGTCCAAGGACGTCCTGCCGATCAGGGACCTGATCTCGCGTCGGGTGTGCCTGCGGGTGACCTCCGAGCGGCACCCGGACATGGTTCTCGGCGAGGGGATGCGGGAAAAGGGTGCGATCGCCGATCAGCTCCCCGAGGAGGGCACCGCCGGTATCGGCTACTGCGTCGCTCCCAAGGCCCGCCTGCCGAAGCGGGTCCGATCCGCCTACATCTCAGATGCGGACATGGCCGACCTCGTCAAGGCGGTCAAGGCACCCGGCCTCCGGATCGTCGCCTAACCCGCTGCTGCTCGTCAGCCCTGCCCGGTCACAGCCGGTAGCCCGTTCGAGTCGGGCCAGGGCGCTTCCGCCACCCCTCAGCACCCCGGAAGGAATTCACCATGCACACCAAGGCACCCCGATCACTGGACCGTCTACTCAGGACACTGCGTGCCACGATGCGCACCTGCGACCTACCCCGCCCGGACCGCTTGGTCATCTCCACCAGGTCCCGATCGGCGCACCTGGAGTTCACCTCGGCCGCACCGCTGGACCGTGTGGCCGGTCTGCTGCTGTGGACCAGCACCCTGCACGTGGTCGACCTCACGTGGACCCACCGCTCCGGCGGTCAGTTCGCTCTCGCCGCGACCGGCCGGACCAGTGCCGGTCTGAGCATCGGCATGGCCTGCGCGGTGCCCGCTTCCGCTGTCGGGGCTCGCGTGCTCGATCTCGGCCACGGCGTGCGCTTGGCGTCCTTTCCCGACGCCTTCGACCTCGCCCACACCTTCAACCTGCCCGAGCATCACAGCGAACCGGTTTCCTTCAACGAGGTCGCCGACCTGCTGGCCTTCGCCCGCACCACCCCCGTTGCGGCAGTAGCGGAGGTGGCCGCGTGAACGACTCCTACACCGGCCACAGGGCGCTGATGATGGCGCTGTTCGGTCGTTCTGGGCAGCCTCCCGCCTGGCGCTCCGAGGCCGCTTGCGCCGGGGAGGACACCGCAGTCTTCTTCGACACCGCGCAGACCGAACGCGCTCGGACGCTGTGCGCTGGCTGCCCTGTCCAGGCCGAGTGCCGCTCCGACCAGCTCGGCTGGGAGCAGCAGACCCGTTCCCGCCGCTACTACGCCGCCGGGACCTTCGGCGACCTCACCGGCTCGCAGCGCAACCAACTGCACTACCCCCGCTCCAAGCCCACCACCGTCTCCACCGACCAGAAGGACGTGGCCTGATGTTCCAGCTCGCCATCCCCGTCACCCGCCGCACCCTCACCACCGCCGCCAAGATCATCCCGGCCGCGCTGATCGGCCTCGCCGTCATGTACTTCGCCTTCGGCATCTTCGGCGCGATCGTGCTCGCCGTGGTGCTGCTCCTGCTCGGACGTCTCCTGATCAAGGCCGCCCGCGGCTCCTGAACCGCCCTACCGCACCGAAAGGAGGTGGACCGTGCTCGGCAAACGCACACCCCGCACCGACCACCAGCCCGCCGAAACACGGTCGGTGCGCCGACTGCGGGCCAGGCTGGACGAGTCGCACCAACTCCACGCGCTCACCACCGACCCGCTGTTGAACGCGGTGCGAGCCGACCGGTTCCGCATCTCGGTCACGCGCTCCATGTGGCTGTTCCTCGCCATCGGCCTCGGCTTCACCACCACCGGGGTTCAGGCGTTCCTCGCCGGGCACCTCACCGCGGCTGACCCGCTGTGGTGGGGTGCCTGGCTCGTCGAACCCGCCCTGGCAGGCATCCTCATCACCCTGCTCCGCTGGGAAGCCGAGATGCTCTCGGCAGGCCTGAACGTCGACCACGACGCAGTCAAGCGCCTCAAACGTCTGCTCCTGGCCGCGACCCTGATCACCAACGTGTGGTCCAGCCTGTTCCCCGCCACCGGATCGGTGAACGCCGGAAACGTGTTTCTCCACGTGGTCATCCCGGCCGTGGTCTACCTCATCGCCGAAGTCATGCCCGTCATCACCCACCGCTGCAACCAAGCCCGTGACAACGCGCTCGCCACCGTCGCGCCGGTTCCCGCGGCTTCACCTCCACCGGTCGTGGAAGTCCCCGCGGCTTCACCCTCACCGGCACCGGTCATCACCTCGCCTCCCACCGTCGAGCCGACCGCTACAACGACCGCACGAGCTTTGTCACGGCTGCCCGCTCCGATGCGCGCTGCCATCGACGCCAAGACCCAAGACGTCCGCGCACAAGGCCGTGAGCTGACCGCCCAAGACGTCCAAGACGCCGTCAAGGTTCCCGCCGACTACGCCGCTCGCATCGTTCGAGACCTCGCGGCCTAACCCACCAGGAGCGCCCATGAACGTCCGCATCACCGGCTTCGACTGGCTGTGCGACGTCTGCCCGACTGGCTCGGACGTCACCTTCACCTCGTCCGACGGAGCAGACACCAGCGCTGCCGCACACGCGAGCAACCACCACGGCGGCGACACCACCGGCGTCAGAGTCGTCGCCGTCGACCACGAGTCCTACGAGGACGAAGAGCCCAGCTGAACTGAACAACTGACCACGAGCGGCACCCTCGGCCGCTCCGCATGAGGGCGGGACACAGACCCCACTGTGTCCCGCCCTTCTCGTTGTGCCACAACGGAAGGACCACCGCCTGTGCTCACCCTCGAAGGGCGGATCTCCGCCCGTGTCAAAGCCCCCGACTACCGCGAATGGCGCGAGAAGGTCACCGCTATCGGTGGCTGCGCCGCCCCGATCCGCCTGTTCGGCGCGTGGCAGCTCCACCACGCCGACGCCGGAGTCGTCGCCCACATGGGCGGGGAGGTCATGGTCCCCTGCGGAAACCGGCGCCAGGCCGTGTGCCCGTCCTGCTCCGACCGCTACGCTGCCGATGCCTACCACCTCATGACCGCAGGTCTCTCCGGCGGCTCCAAGGGCGTTCCACTCACCGTCTCCGAGAAGCCCCGCGTGTTCGCCACGCTCACCGCACCCTCGTTCGGGCCGGTCCACAACCGCCGCACCACGGCGCACGGTCGCACCATCCCGTGTGCCTGCGGCGAGTACCACCACCCCGACGACCCTCGCATCGGCGGACCGCTCGACCCCGACTCCTACGACTACATCGGCGCGGTCCTCTGGCAGGCCAACGCAGGCAAGCTCTGGCACCGCTTCACCATCCGACTGCGCCGGGTCCTGGCCCACGCCGCCGGGCTCACAGTCCGGGAGTTCAAGGACCACGCCCGTGTCTCCTACGCCAAGGTCGCCGAGTACCAACGCCGCGGCTTGGTCCACTTCCACGCCGTGATCCGCATCGACGGGCCGGACGGTCCCGCCGACACCACCCCGGCCTGGGCAACCTCCGACCTCTTGGACCACGCCGTCAAGGTCGCCGCCCGCGCGGTCCAGGTCACCACCGCCCGGCCTGACGGGACCGACCTGCTCCTGGAATGGGGAACACAGGTCGACGCACAGCCCATTCGGGCAAGCGCGGCTCACGAGGTGGAGGACGAGTCCGGCGCGATCAGTGAGCAGCGCCTAGCCGGGTACGTCGCCAAGTACGCCACCAAAGGCACCGGCAAGACCGAAGCCGCCGACCGCCCCATCCGCTCCCAGCTGGAGATCGACTACCTCAAGGTCGCCACCCATCACCGCGCGATGATCCAGACCGCGTGGGACCTCGGTCACCTGCCGCAGTACGCCGAACTCAACCTGACCCGCTGGGCGCACATGCTCGGCTTCCGAGGCCACTTCCTGTCCAAGTCCAGGGCGTACTCGACCACCTTCCGCGCCATCCGTGGCGAACGCCGTGCGTTCCGCGCACAGGAAACCCTCGACCGCCTCGGCTTCACCGCCGACACCGTGACCGTCGTCAATGAGTGGCAGTGGTCAGGCTCCGGCTACGCCAACGACGCCGAACGCGAACTGGCCTCGGCCATCTCCGAACGGGTGCGCGAGCACCGTCGCCGCAAGTACGAACAGGAGGCAGCGTGATGGACAGCAATCTGTTGCAAGGCAAGTGGTACACGACCGAAGAACTCGCGCTGATCCTTGGCGTCGACTCGTCCACCCTTCGGCGGTGGCGCACGGCTCGTCCACCTCAGGGACCAGCGTTCGTCACGTTGTCGTCCCGCGTGACCAAGTACAGCTCGGGCGATGTCGAGAACTGGTTGGCTCGTGGGCGGGTCGACCCCGGAAAGATGGCGTCATGAGTGCGCGGCCCATCACGCCTGTCGGCGTTCCGCTGTCCTCGGACATCGAGGTTCGTGCAAACAGGGCGAGTCCCTACCGGGCTCGGGTTCGCTGGGTCGACCCGGTGACGAAGAAGCGGCCGTCCAAGTCAGAGGCGTTCGACACCGCTGAGGCTGCACAGGAGTGGATCGACAAGCTCGTGCGCCTGGCGCAGCTCGGCGTCACACCGACCATGGCCACGATGACGCTCTCCGAGTACGGCGAAGCGGTGTCCACCCTGGCGCTCCGCGGCTTGGAGAAGAAGACCCTTGATCCGTACCTGGCAGGGTGGCGAAAGCGCGTCGTGCCGACCATTGGGCACCTACCGGTTGCCATGATCACCCATGGTGTGGTCGACCGGGCTGTGCACGCGTGGATCGCTGAGGAGTACAGCCGGTCCACGGTGAAGAACAGCATCGCGGTACTTGTCCGGATCATGGAACAGGCATTGCGAGACGGAATCGTGGAGAAGAACCCCGCTCGGGTAACCGGGTGGCAGCACGAGTACGCCCGCGCCGAGGATGAATTGGACGACCCGCGTTCACTCGCTCTGCCGGATTGGGACACGCTCACCGCCTTGGCCACCGCGCTCGTTGCTCGCTCATCGGGCCAATTCGCCGGGTGGGGCAACGTCGTCTTGTTCGCGGCGTCCACCGCGGCTCGAATCGGGGAGGTCTCCGGCGTCCGTGGTGGGGACATCGATCGGCGTACCTGGATATGGACCGTCCGCCGTCAGACCACCACCGGACCCGGCGGATTGATCGACAAGGGCACCAAGGGCAAACGTGCGCGAAAGGTGCCGTTGATCCCGGAAGTTCGAGACCTGGTCGCCAGTCGGTTGGACGCGATCGGACCGGATCCGGCGGCCCGATTGTTCACCGGTCCTCGCGGTGGGCGGATCTCGACGGCGGTTCTTCGGGACGCGACGCATTGGGACGAGGTGGTCACCAAGCTCGGATACGAACACCTCCGGCGGCACGATCTCCGGCATACCGGGCTCACGTGGATGGCGGACGCAGGGGTTCCTCTGCACGTTCTCCGCAAGATCGCGGGACATGGATCGCTGACCACGACACAGCGGTACCTGCACCCGGATCTTCAGACCATCCACGACGCCGGCGACTCGCTCACGGCCTACCTGGACACGGGGCGGTCCCCAAGTGGTCCCCAACTGCGGGCCGTCTAGATCAAGTCATGATCCATCCGAAGACACGAAAAAGCCCTGCCGAGCAGGCAATATACCTGTTCAGCAGGGCTTTTTCAGACCGTCGGGACGACAGGATTCGAACCTGCGACCCCTTGACCCCCAGCTTCGGACACTGGGAGCGCTGTACTCGGCCAGGTAATGCGAGGTCGGTGCTAAGCGTAGCGCGACGGGTCAAGGACGCTCAAAACGATCTACACCAGACGTAGGTCCGGCCGACCGCGCGAGGGCACCGCACGCGGCCCGTGGGTCCCGCTGGCCGCCACGTCCGTGGCCCACTCCGTGCCCTCCCCATCATCTCGCTCGACCACTGTTGCCTGACAGAGCACGCCGACGCAGCGTCGTATGAGGTCCCGCGCGCGTGCGATCGGCAGGTGGCTGCGCACCACGATGGTGTTCGTGTCGTGGTAGACGCGGGCCGGCGTGTCCAGGTCGTCGTCGACCATCAGGGTGATCGACGGCAACTGGTGGGCGGCGGCGTAGCCGACTGCGAACAGCGCTGCGAAGTCTTCGTCGTTGGTGGTCACGCTCTGCTGAGCGTCGCTGATCTTGTGTCCGTTACGGGTGGAATCTCAAGGTCACCCGGTCGGCGCAACTTACTTGGCTTCCCCCGTGACGAAGCGTAGTAAGGGCTGGTGAGCTACTCGTCCCTGACCGCTTCCAGCCTCGGCGCTTCGTCGGAGACGTCCGTCGACAGGCCCGTGCGGAAGTGGCGGTTGGGCTGCCTCTTCACGCGGCGGGCGAGTTCTGCCAGGAGGTCGTCGTCGGGTACCGCGGTGAGGTCCGGTGTTGGCGGCAGGTTGATGCCCGCGAGCAGGTCGTGGTCGGTGATGTCGCTGCGGGTGTGGCCCGCGAGGCGGAGTGCCTCGTCGATGTCGAGTCGTACGGCGCTGGCGGCGCGCACGACGGTGTCGGCTTTGGGGTTGGCGTTGAACCGGCTGCCGCGCTTGACTTCGTAGCCGCGTTCGAGGGTGACCCAGAGCGTGGGGCTGATGCCTGCTGCTCGGGCGGCCTCACTCTTGCCCATCCCCCGACGGATGCGCGCTGCCTCAAGGGCTGCGCCTAGGGGCCAGTGTGGTTGGTCGCTCACAGGGCTCAATGATCCAGCGTAAAGCGCCGTAAAGCTAGCTGTTGGTCGTAAAGCCCACTCTTGGACCACCGGTCCACACAGGTGTTCGACGCACTTCTCGTGTTGCTGGACCAAACGGCAGAACCAAGCCTTCCGCTTTACAACGCTTTACAGTACGCTTTACGACATGGCCAGCACCGACCTCCCCCAGCGAAGGGCAGACCTCGAAGCCCTCCGCATCGACCGCGGCCACACCCTGACCACGCTCGCAGCAGCGGCAGGCATCTCCCTGCCCTACATGTCGCTGATCGAGTCCGGCCACCGGAACCCGCGGCCCCCAGTCGTCAAGCGGATCGCCGACGCCCTCGGCGTCCGCCCCGCAGACCTGCACATCCACGCAGCTTGACCCCAGAAATGCGGAAAGCCCGCTCGGACCGAGAACCACCTCGGGAGCGGGCTTTCCAGGAGACGACGCCCCGGAAGGCACCGATGACGACAACCATACCGGCACCTGTCACCCCACCCACCCCCGACCTCGTGGCGTTCCTCGCCGAGTACTGGGGCGTGAAGGTCACCACCGCCAGCGACATCCCGGCCGCCCAGTGCGAGTGGTGCGCCGAGGTCGACGCGATCACCACGGTCCGAGTGATCGGCGACCCGCCCGACGACTCGACCGCTTGGGCCGCGCGCGACTGCTGCCGCGCCTGCACGGAGCCGGTGTTGGCGGCGGCGCACGCCGAGCAGCGCGAGGGCTCCCGCCACCCGATCCGGCTGGAGCTGGCGGCATGAGCTGGCGCGACAAGGCCCGCGAGGCCGCCGAGCGGCTCGTCGTCGGCAGCACCGAGCTCGACAACCAGCAGACCCAGAAGGAACTCGACGAAGAGCTGCGCAAGGCAGCCGAAGGGACACAGCAGTCATGACCCAGCCCAGCAACGGCCTCGCCCCCACCAACGGCCAGGGCCAGCGCCCGAAGCAGCCCGTCGCGCTCGGTCGCCCGCAGAACGACTTCGACACCGCGTACCGCCTGTCGGGCAACCTCGCCGCGTCGAGCCTGCTGCCGGACACGCTGCGCGGCAAGCCGTCCGACGTCCTGGTGACGGTCCTCTACGGCCAGGAACTCGGCCTCGCGCCGATGCAGGCCATCCAGTCGATCTACGTCGTCAAGGGCCGGCCGACGATCTCCGCGCAGCTGTGGGTCGCGCTCACCCGGCGGGCTGGCCACAAGTTCCGGGTGATCGACGAGACCCCGGAGTCGTGCACCGTGGAGGTCGAGCGGTCGGACGACCCCGGCCACCCGACGCGCGTCACGTACACGCTGGAGCAGGCCCGCGTCGCCGGGCTGCTGTCCAACTCGACGTGGCGGAACCACCCGCACGCGATGCTCTACGCCCGCGCTGCGTCCACCGCGTGCCGTCGGGCGTGCCCGGAGATCGCGTTGGGCTTCTACGACGAGTTCGAGATGACCGTCCAGGAGCCCGAGCGGCCGACGCTAGCGCAGGTGGCCGCCGAACGCGTCGACCAGGCGACCGCACCCGCCGCGCCCGCACCCGCGGCTGATCCGGAAGCGGACGACGACGCGCTGCTGGCCGAGGTGAACGCCATCGCGGCCGAGCGCGACCAGCCGGTCGACGCCGAGGTCGTCGACGACCCGACCGACGTAACCGGCTGGCCCGAGGTCGCACAGCCCGGCGGTGCCCGGTGACGACCACCGAGAACGAGCGCACGACCGCGGACCTGCTGCTGGAGTGGGACCGGCAGCGGCCGCGGTCCCGCCAGCGGCAGCTCGGCTGGTCCGAGATCGGCGGCTGCCGCCGCCGCGCTGGCTACCGGCTGGCCGGGGTCGAGCCGTCGAACGCGGGCGGCTCTGTCCAGGCCGTCATGGGCACCGCCATCCACGACGCCGTCCAGCGCGTCCTCAACGAGATCGCGGCCCCCGACGACCTCGTCGAGCACCCCGTCGTGTTCGCCGGCATCCCCGGTCACCTCGACCGGTACGAGGCCGACACCGCCACCCTCATCGACGTCAAGACCACCTCCTCCAGGTGGCTGGAGCACATCAAGCTCCACGGGCCCGACCGCAACCACCTCTGGCAGCTCGGCGGCTACGGTGCCGCGCTGATCCAGGAAGGCCGCAAGGTCCGGCGGGTCATCATCGACTACCTCGCCCGCGACACCGGCGAACTCCACCGGTGGGAGGGGAAGTTCGACCCGCAGTGGGTGCGGGACGCGCTGGACTGGCTGGAGAACGTCCGCCAGGCCGACCTCGAGATGCTGAACCGGGACTACGCGCCCGACACCGCGTTCTGCGGGCACTGCCCGTTCCTCGACACCTGCTGGGAGGGCGCGGTCCCCAACCGCGACCCGCGCAGCGTGCTGCTCGTCGAGGACCCGGACCAGTTGAAGTGGGCGCAGCAGCTCGTCGACGCGCGCGCTGCGGTCAAGGCCGCGAAGGCGCTGGAGGACGAGGCGAAGGGCGCGCTGGACGCGTTGCGCCCCAACGACTTGGGGAAGTCTGACCCGATCGACGTCGGTCTGCCGGGCGGCAAGTGCCTCCAGTGGTCGATCACCGAACCCGAGTACCTCGACGGCGACGCGGTGAAGTTCGAGTACGCGAAGGTCGGGGCGAAGCCGCCGATGAAGACCGGCAGCCGCCGCGTCGAGCTGAAGTTGGTGGCCAAGCCGAAGCCGAAGAAGGGCGCGGCGTGAACTCGCCCGCGTCGATGCCTCAGCGGCGGCCGTTCCACCCGGTCCGGCCGCCGCTGGAGCAGCGCCAACCCCCGCCACCCCAGTGGCACTGCCCGCTGCGCATCTACACGTCGCCCGAGGCCGCCGATGCCGCGCTCGGCGCGATGTGGTCGACGCCCGGCTACCGGGCTGGCGCGCCGATGGAAGCCCACGTCATCCGGTGCCGCCGCCACAACGGCCGCCCGGTCTGGCACCTCACCGCCCAAGACCAGGAAGGACGAACCGCATGAGCAAGCCCAAGAGGTTCGACGCCCGCACGTGGCAGGGCGCTCGCGGCACCACCAGCCTCGTGCTGGAGGAGACCACCGCCGACAGCGAAGCCGCGAACCTGTGGGTCGCCCGCGACGGCGACGGCCCCAGCGTGCTGCTGTCCCCGGCCCAGATGCGGCAGCTCGCCTCCGAACTGGCCCGCCGCGCCGACGTGATCGACCCGCCCAAGCGGAACTGGACGGATGCGCCCAACACCCCAGCCGCGATCATCGGCGACTTCCTGCACAGCGGGAAAGCCGCCACCGAGCACATCTTCGGCACCGGCGGCGAGACCCCGGCCGAGAGCAGCATGCGGATCGCGCACCTCTGCACCGCGTTCGCGGTCGTGGCGGTCATGGCCGAACTCGCCGCTGCCGCACCCACCCGCGCCGCCGCGATCAGCAAGCTGCTCGGCGACGCCTGGGACTCCGGCGACACCGTGCACGAGCTGATCTGGGAGTGGCACGAGGCGCACGCCGCCGGGAAGCCGGTCGGGTTCGAGCCCGAGCAGGTGCTCGAACTGGAGGGGCTGGCCCGCGATGTCTGACACCGCCCGCACCATCGCCCGGAACGCCTCCCGTCGCGCCGCTGGTACCTCGGAGCCCGCCACCCCCGAGGTCCGCGAACAGCTCCTCCGGTCCGGGTGGTCGACGACGCAGCGGCCCGGCCAGTGCGCCCGGTGCCGCACCCCGTTCTACCCGCCCCAAGCCATCAAGTACGAGCGCACCGACACCCCGACGGACGAGTTCCGCGCCGACTGCTGCCCAGGAGACGACCGTGCCTGACCAACTGGAACTCGCGCTCGCCGACCGGCGGGCCGGGCAGGAAGCCAACCTCGCCGCCGGCACCGCGGCCCACCGCGACCACCGCGGCGTCGTGGAGACCGCCGTCGCCCTGTGCGCCCGCAACCACCGGCCGTTCACCGCCGACGACGTCCACCGCCTCGTCCAGCACGAGATCCCCGGCGGCTACGACCGCAACCTCGTCAGCAGCGTCATGGGCCAGTGGGCGTCGTCGCACCGCATCCTCCGCCAGCCCGGCCTCGTCCCCTCTTCCGCCCGCGCCCGCAAAGGCTCCCGCAACGGCTGGTGGCTCGGCAACCGCACCACCGCGACGCCGTTACCGCGTGCCGCGACCGCCTGACCGTCCACACCAGACCAGCAACCCGCGCCCACTCCCCCTGGGCACGGGCCGCAACCCGTTACACACCAAGGAGAACCGTGGACCGCGAGACCTACACCGAAACCCTCATCCCCCTCGCCATGCGACTCGTCGCCACCGTCCACGACGAAGGCCCCGACGACATCGCCGGCGCACTCGCCGCCATCCACGCCATCCCACCCCCCGACGGCACCGACCCCAGCACCACGCTCGCCGTCCTCCTGGCCGCCATGGTCAACCCCGCCCGCACCACCATCGAACTCCTCGGCTGGACGCAAGGCCTCACCCCCGGCGCCAGCGCGAACCTCACCGCGAACCCCCTCGCCGTCGAAATGGCCCTCGCCGGCGTCCTCCCCGCCCGAGCGCTCAACCCCGCCGAGATACACACGGCCGTCACCATGCTGATCGACCGCGGCTACAGCGAAGCCGACCTCCGACAGCACCTCCAGGCCGACTACGCCGACGTCCGCCGCTGGGCCAGCCGAGCCCGCGCTGGCCGCCAGCGCGCCTCGTAACCCGACCACCAGCGGCCTGACCAACCGCCTCCACTCCCCCCTCGCCAGGAGGCAGCACCACCGTGAACACCAACCGCTGGGACTTCGAACGCGCCGTCACCGCGAGCAACCTGCCCGCACCGTCCCGGCTCGTCCTCCTCGTCCTCGCCATCCGCGCCGACGCCACCACCGGAACCATCCCCGCGGAGTTCTCCCCCAGCCACGCCCAACTGGCCGCCGACACCGGCCTCTCCCGGCGCGCCATCGTCACCCACCTCGCCGCCGTCGAAGCCGACGGATGGCTCCGCGTGAAGCGCGCCCCCATCGCCCAACAGCGCGCCGAACACACCCCCAACCAGTACCGCCTCGCCCTCCCCAAAACCACCGAAAAGCTAGTGCAGGACGTACACCCGGAACCCCCGAAAGCTAGTGCACCAGCTGCACCACCCCCCACCAGAGCTAGTGCACCACGTGCACCCAGGCTAGTGCAGGAGGTGCACCAGGCTAGTGCAGGAGGTGCACACAACCAGACCACTACTAACCAACTACACAACCAAGCGCCTAGCGGCGCTACACGCACGAGCGCAGGCGCACGCACGCGAGCAACCCTCGAACACCTCAACGCCACCGCCGTCACCCGCCCCGACTCCATGACCCTCGTCAGCACATGGGCCCGCACCCTCAAAGCCCCCATCCGCCTCCCCGTCCAACGCGAACTCGCCCGAGAGATCGACCGCCTCCGCGACGACCTCCGAGCCGACGTCGACCCCACCCTGCTCCAAGCCGCCCTCAACCTCTGGGCCGCCAAAGGCCGACGACCCGCCTTCCTCCCCCACTGCTACGACGACGCCGCACAGAGCGCCCGAGCAGCCACAACGCCGGACGTCCCAGGGTCGCGCGTGCACCAGCCAGCGCGACCTTCGACCACCGACCAGCGAGTCGCCGCCGTCCAGGCCCTGCGGGAGCAGTGGCGCGCAGACGGCCGCCTCGACGACGACGCCAGCCATGACCGCCACCTTCGAGCCCTTCCTGGAGCTGCCTCGTGAACACCGACGACACGTTCGACCTGTTGATGAAGATCGCCGCGTACGACCAGCGCACCATCGGGGACGGTGACGTCCTGGCGTGGCAGGAGGCGCTCGGGGACGTGGTCCTCGGCGAGGCGTTGGAAGCGGTGACGGCGTTCGAGCGCTCGGAGACCGCCCAGCGGCGCCGGATCATCCCTGCGGACGTCGTGCAGTGGGTGGCGTGGTCGCGGCGCCAGGTGGTCGAGGAGCGGCACACCGAGGCCGAGTTGGAGCGGTCGCGGGCGAAGGCGCTCGCGTCGTGGGGTGCCGAGCCTGCGCGGGCGTTGCCGCCGGGCGGGATCGTGGGCTCGGACCCGACGGGCGGCCGGAACGAGTCCGCGTTGCTGCGGGCGCTGTGGGACGAGACGCTGCCCGCGCCGTGCCCGCCGAAGCCGAAGGGCTGTGGCTCCGAGCCGGGCCAGCGGTGCTTGAACCCGTACACCGGGTTGACGACGAAGATCCCTCACCCTGCGCGTATGCGGGACGCGGCGGCTTCTTCGTGATCCCGCCTTCCGCTTTACGTCGCTTTACGCTACGCTTTACGACATCACCTCAGCGGTGACACCAGCTTCAAGGAGACGACATGCCGAACACCACGGGCCTGACCAGCCCCCGCCACGCGAAGCGCCCGCTCCGCGCCTGGCTCGACGCCCTGACCGCGAACCCGATGGTCGCGACCACCGTCGACGCCCTGCTCGTCGTGATCATCGTGATCGCGGTCCTCGGCACCCTCACCGCCTGCGGCCCCGACCAGCCCGCGGTCCCGACCATCACGCCGGTCACCTCGACCGCGCCCGCCCCGCAGCCCACCACGACCTGGGAGCAGGTGGGCGCGTGAACCTCCTCAACGCCACCACCGGCCCCATCTGGCCCACCGAGGACCCCGACGAGCCCACCTGGCCCGACACCAACCCCGACGACGACAACCGCGGCCCGTTCGACGCCTACCTGCCCGTTGAGGAGACCACTGTGGACGCCGAGCAGACCCCCGCCCAGAAGACCGCCGACGCCTTCACCGCGCTCGTCGACCACCTCCGCGCCCACCCCCACCTGTCCACCGTCAACGTCCTCGCCGACGGCCGCGCCCAGATCACCGCCCGCCGCAGCGACGGCTGGAACGAGACCACCGCGCTCCTGGCGTGGGCCGAAACGCTCGTGCAGCTCACCGACGTCGAGCTCTTCTGCTTCGGCACCGCCCGCAAGGTGTCCGTGGAGCTCAACGCCGGACCGCTGCGCGTGTGGACGACGCTCCCCATTGCCGACGACTTCGGCTTGCAGCAGGGCGACAGCCGCACGATCACCTTCATCGAGCTGTACGAGGCCATCGCGCCCGCCGAGGTGACCGCGTGAACGCCATCATCGACCGCGCCACCCTCCTCGCCGACTTCCTCGACGAGCACGCCCAGCACATCAACGAGACCACGTTCACCAGCGCCCGCGTCGGCTGCTTCGACATCGAGGTCCAGTTCAGCGACGGCATCCGCCCGATCCTGTTCGCCCTCGACGCCTTCCCCGACGCGACCATCACCGTCCGCTCGGTGACCAACGCCAACGGCGACCGGACCTCGTTCCACATCCTGATCAGCAGCAGCTACCGGGGCTCGAAGACCGTGATCGTCTCGCTCGCCGACGCCAACGACCCCGCCCTCGACTGGGCCTGGTTCAACGGCGAACCGACACGCGACGAGCTCGTGGTCACCGCCGCGTACCTGCGCGAGGCACTCAACGCCACAGAGGCGGTGGACCGTGGCTGACGAGCACCCCCTGGAGGGCTTCACCGAGTCCGACCAGAGCAACGGCGACCGCCGCGAGGTCAGCATCACGGACGGCATCCTCACCGTCGAAATCCGAGACCTCAACAGCTACGACTCGGTGACCCGTCACTACCGGCTGACCGAGGTCGAGCAGCGGTGGGTCGAGGTCCAGGCGTGAGCCTGATCTACGTCGGCAGCGACAACGGCCCGGAGGCAGACAGCGACCCGCTCGTCTGCCTCCGGGCACGCTCCGACGGCTACGCAGCCACCTGCGGGCAGAACGACCACTGCCCCTCGTGCCAGCTCTGCACCGACGTCCACGCCAGCGACTGTCCCGAAAGGACCCACGCGGTGAACACCCTCCACGAGGCCCGCACCGCAGCCGGGCTCGCCCCGATCCACGAGCCCACCCCCACCCTCCCCACTCCGGAGGTCTTGCCCGCGTGGGCGAAGGGATACCTCGACCTGCCCATGCCCCCCGCCCCAAAGGACCCGCGATGACCGAGCAGACCCCCGCCGTGGCTGACGAGACCCCCAACCCGGCGGTCACCCGCGTGCTGCACGCCATGACCGATCGGCTGCACGAGAGCCTCTGCAACTGCCGCGCCTACCCCGACTCGTGCGCGTCGCGGGACGACTACCGGCGCGACTCGCTGATGTGGACGTTCGGCCACGCCGAGGAAGCGCTGGACATGGCGATCGAGCAGGGCTGGACGCCGCCGGTCGAGACCCCCAACCCAGCCGACGAAGCCGCCGCGCTGGCTGCTGCTGGGGCGTGGACGAACGCATTCCCCGACCCGATCTACGGCGACCTGTGGCCACGGCTCGGGCCGGTGCAGCAGCGGATGCGCATGGTCAGGGCCCGCGCCGCGATCGCTGCCGCTCGCCCGTTCCTGACCGGCCCACTGGAAGCGGAGGTAGCCCGACTCCGCGCCGCTCTCGAAGCCGCCGACGCCGCGCTCAACACCGCCCACCGCATCGCCGACACCCACGGCAGCGACCTCCTCGGCCACGACGCCACCGAACTCGCCGAATTCCTCGACGCCGCGTCGACCGCTACCGGCGCCGTGCTGGCCGAGACCCCCGCCCCGACCACCACCGAGGGAGACCAGACCCCGTGAGCGAGTCCAACATCATCGCCACCTTCGCCGTGTACGCCGGGACCACCGTCGAGTTCGACCTCGACGTCACCGGGATGACCGACACCCAGATCGCCGACGCCGTCCGCGCCGAGGCCGGCGCTCACCTCGACACCCAGTTGTGCCACCAGTGCGGCAGCCGTGTCGTCGACCCGCAGGCCGAGGAGATGACCGGCCTCCAGGTGGACGACCGCGAGATCGACCTGTCCGAGGGAGAACAGACGTGAGCACCCCCGAGACGGCGTCGCTCGTCCAGCAGATCGCCAACCTCCGCGACGTCATCGACGCCCAGCGGATCCAGATCGCCGCCCTCCAAGCGCTCGACGCCCCGACGCCCGAGAGCGCAAAGGCAGAAGCCGACGCGACCATCCTCGCCTGGGGCCCGCGCTTCCACTCGATGCTGTCCTGGGAGCTGGAGCACGAGGCCGACGCGCACACCGCGATCGAGGCCTGGGAGCAGTTGGTCCTCCAGATGGCCACCGCGAAGCACGCCGCTCCCGCCCCGTCCTCCGAGGACACCCCGCCCCCGCCCCGCGTGTGGCAGGAAGGCGACGACGAGCCCGAAGGCGTCGACCTACTCCGCGACACGGACGACGGCCACCGCGCGTTCCCGTTCGCCCGCCGCAACACCGACGGACGGTGGTGCTGGGTCAAGACCCCGGACGAGTCACCCTCGATGTGGCACGGCCTGCCCTGGAAGGAACTGCTCGCCGACGCCTACGGCCCGCTGTCCGAGGTCCCCACGCCAGGAGGGGCGACGTGACCGACCGGCAGCCCCGTCTCTCGCCCCAGCTGGTGGACCCCGCCACACAGGTGGTCAACCAGCTGGCCGAATCGATGCCCCACCAGCAGGCCGCGGTCACCGTCCACGCCGCCGCGCTGGACCAGCACGCCCGACAGATCGGACTCGGCGGACTCGCGGACGTCACCCGCCTGCACCCCGGACTCGCCGATCTGGCCGACATCGACACCACCCACCCCGCCATCACCGCCCTGTGGGCGCAGCACCAGTTGATGCCCGACGACCTCACCGTCCAGTGGTGGACCTACCCGCTCGGCGACCTCTACCAGACCCTGTCCACCGAGTCCCGCAAGGGCCGAGCCCTGTGCCAGACCCCGTGGTGGGTGGCGGACCTGCTGCTGCACACCAGTTACGACCGCGCCATCGAAATCTGGGACCGACCCAAGGTGATCGACCCGTCGTGCGGGACCGGACACCTGCTGCTGGAAACGTGGATGCGCACCCTCCGCGGCCGCCCCCGGTTGGCTGACGTGATGGTCGAGTCCGCGGACCAGGTCCACGGTGTCGACCTCGACCCCTACGCCGTACTGGTCGCCCGGTACCGGATGCTCGTGCTGGCCTGGGCAGCCCTGCGCCACACCCACGACACCACGGTGCTGCGCGAGTTGCCGCTGAACATCGCCGCGGCGGACTCGCTGCTCGACGACCACCCACTGCTGGAGCGCGGCCGGTACGAAGTGGTGGTCGCGAACCCGCCCTACATCGTCCCCCCCACTGCCGACATCGCACATGCGGTCCGCGCCCGCTACCCCGAGGTGTGCCACCGCCAGTTCAGCCTCGCGCTGCCGTTCCACGCGCTGATGATGCGGCTGCTCGTCGACGGCGGGTGGTGCGCACAGCTCACCGCGAACAGCTTCATCAAGCGCGAGTTCGGCACCCGGTACGTCGAGCAGTGGCTACCGCGGTTCGACGCACAGTGGGTGATCGACACCTCCGGCGCCTACATCCCCGGCCACGGCACCCCGACCGTGATCCTCGTGCACCGTAACCAACCCCCTGAGGGCGACACCGTCCGTGTCGTACAGGGGATACGGGGCGAACCGTCCACACCGGAGGACCCGTCACGGGGGTTGGTATGGACCGCGATCCGGGACGCGGTTCACAACCGGGAAGCGGTGCCCGTCGACCAGAAGGAAGCCTTCGAGGAGTGGGTGTACGGCGACGACACCGCCGAGCAGCCCGCTGGTGTGACGCCGCTGGCGGGGCACCCGAACAACGTGACGTTCGAGCGGCCGGAGCACTTCGGTGAGGCGGTGTCGGCGTGAGCGGCCCCGTACCCCCTCCGCTGGCCGTCGGCGACATCGTGGAGATCACCGGCTCCGTCTACGCGGGCGAACGCGCCACCGTGACCGCCGTCCCCGAGGTGATGTACCGGGACGACCCCGGCCCGCGCGTGTGGCTGGAGATCGTGCGGCCGGAGAAGGTGCCGTTCGCGCCGCTCGTGGACCAGGTGCGCCGGGTCGACCCCGTACCCACCCCCGAAGGCGACCTCCGCACGAGGATCGAGCGGGCGATCGTGGCCGAGGACCTCCAGTCCGACACCCGCGCCCGCCGTGAGCCCGGCTACTGCGGCGTGACCGCCCGCGCCGACGCCGTGCTCGCCGAGGTGGAGCCGGAACTGGCCCGCCTCCGCGCCGAAGCCGACGAGTGGAAGCGCGCCGCAGAGGCCCAGTCGCAGGGGCGCTCCGCAGAGGTGGCTTCCCTCGTCCGCGACCTGCACGCCGCCCAGTTCGACGGGTCGACCTCGCTCCCTGACCGCCCGCTGGACACGGTGTGGAACTGGCTGCTCGACCTCGTCCGCAAGGACCGCTCCCGCCTGTCGGGGGGCAACACCCCCGCAGACGCGCGGGAGGTCCGAGCGCTTCGAGCCGAGCTGCGCATCGAAGAGGAGAACGTCGAGTTCTGCGAGAAGGTGCTGCACCTCGTGCTCCAGTGCTGCGACGGCCAGCAGGACTCGTGTCCCGCGCTGGACGCGGTCTACGGCGCCGTTCGTGGCGGGCATCGGCCGCCGATCGCTGACGCCGTGGTGCTGCCGGAGAACTGGCGGGACCAGATCGGCTGGCTGCTCGACGTCCGGCAGGGCGAGGTGTTGACGAAGGTCACCCGCCTGATCGAGATGTGGCGGGGCGAGCGCTCGGGAACGGGCGACGACTCCTCGCCGGGTTGGGGGTCGGCTGTCGCCACCCCCGAGGTCAAGGACACGCCATGCGAGTGGTGCGGCAGTGGGCGCTGTCCAGGGGCAAGGGACGGGTTCGAGTCATGCCGGATCAACCCGGCTGTCGCCACCCCCGACGACACACCAGCAGGCAGGGAGCACCCGCCGGGCGCGCGCCCTGTCACCTACATCCACGACTCCCGCGGCTGGACCCTCACCTGCGTGCTGTGCCCATGGACGGAGACCGTCGCGACCGCGAAGGAAGCGGAGCGGTGGGCCGAACTGCACGAGCACGTGTGCCCCGCCTCTCCCGTTGGGGACACCGAGGCACAGCAGGACGCCGCACCGCGCGAGGTCGTCCAGCACCGAGCCGAGACCCGCGAAGTCCTGCCCGGTATCTGGCTCACCACCTGCCACGGCTGCGACCTCGCCATCAGCGGCACCCACGACGAAGCCCAGGACGCTGCCGACGAGCACATCGCCGACACCCTCCAGATCGCCAAGGAGGACTGAACCATGGCCGACACCGCGATCCCGGACCCCGACGCTCCGCCGTGCCGGACCGGCTGCCCCCTGTGCGCCGGCGGACCCACGCTGTCCGGCGCGATGCGGTGGCGGCCCACCACCGAACAGGAAGCCGAGGCGTTCCTCGCCTCGTGGGCACCGTGATCCGCCTGCACGGGGTCTGGTGTGGACGGTGCGGCCGCCCCGGACTCGTCCACGACCCGATCACCGGCCGCACCTGGCACACCGACGGCGTCGTGCCGCCGTGCCAGACCAAACCACCCACGCCCGTCCAGGAGGTGCCCAGTGCCCAGCTGTGAAACCTGCAAGTGCAACTTCTGCGGTCGACGCGCGATAGTGGTCGACCAGCGCACCGGCAACCGCGTGCCGCACCGAGTGCGCGCCGGCCGGAAGGGCCCGCAGTGCGCCGGGTCCAACCGGCACCGCGACAGCGTCCCCGAGCAGGCGAAGGGCTCGGCCTCCCGGCCGGCCTTGGTGTTCAACCGCTTGCAGGTGTTCAACCGCGACACGTCGTCCTGGCACGACATCGAAGGCATCGGCCCGATCAGGACCACCAGCGACGGCGAGGCACGCCGTTGACCGCGCCCCAGGTGTTCGAGGTCGAGGTGCCGATGATCCCGCAGCCCTGGGGACGGCCCCCGCTCCCACCCCTCACCGCCAACGACCGCCTGCACTTCATGGTCCGCTCCAGCCGCACCAGGCTGATCCGCGAAGAGGTCACCCAGGCCGCGAAGGCAGCGGGCATCCCAGTGTGCGAGCACCTCACGGTCCGGCTGCACTACGCGCCGGGCGACAACCGGCGCCGGGACGAGGACAACCTGTACCCGACGTTCAAGGCCGCCTGCGACGCGCTCGCCCGCGGGCCGCGCCGGGACTGGGTCGGGCTGGAGCTGGTGCCGGACGACACGGCCGAGCACATGACGAAGCTCGCCCCCGTCATCCACCCCGGCCCCGGTATCCGGCGGCTGTGGCTCACCGTCGAGGTGACCCGATGACGTGGTGGGCGGTCGCCGCCGCGGTGCTGCTCGTCGCGTTGGTGAGCCTGCTGATCGCGGTCGTCGTGGCGGTGACCCGAGAAGACCCGCAGTGGCCGACCGTGCCCGAACCCGACGACAGGCTGGAGGAAGCCGTGAACCCGACGCTACGCAGGCGGCTGGCCGAGGCCGTGGTCGTCGCCGTGCTGATCGTGGTGGCGTGCGTGGGTGCGCCGGTGCTCGGCTGGTGGCTCTCGTGACCGCCGCGCTGGACGTGCCGCGCGTGCCGCGTTCGGTGCCGGACTGGCACCAGCTGGGGGCCTGCCAGCTGTTCCCCGAGCTGGACTGGCTGGAGGCGAAGCCCAGCACCCCGCAGGCGCTCGCGTGCCGGACGATCTGCGCGGCGTGCCCGGTCAGGCTGGAGTGCGCGCTCGGCGCGCTGGAACGCCGCGAGCGGTGGGGCATCTGGGGCGGGCTCGACTACGCCGACCGGAAGGCGGCCGCAGCCCAGTTCGGGTACCTGCCGCCGGGTGACCCGCCCGAGCACGGCGAACGCGCCCGCTACGTCAAGTGGCACTGCCGGTGCCCCGACTGCAAACGAGCGCACGCCGTCTACGAGTTCGAACGACGCGACAAAGCCCGCCGGAAGGCGAAACAGCACGGGGTGTGGCTGTCGCCGCTGCTCGTGCTCACCGCCCCCGTCAGGGTCGGCCGCGTGCGGGTCGGCGCGGGGCAACTGCTGCTGCCGCTGCCCGGCCTCCCGGCCCCGCGCGACGCCGAACCGGAGCCCGGACTACTTGCCCTCGTGGCCTGAAAGGACGCACCATGCTTCGACGGAGGATCGTCACCAGCGAGGAACAGGACGTTCACACCGGCTGGCGGAAGTACATGACCAGCTATCGGCGGGCTGGCGCAGCCTCCAAGGCCAAGCGGCGCACCCGCCGTCGTGAACGCCGAGAGGGCAAGGCCGAGACCGATCGGGAGGCACTGTGACCAGCACTGAGTACCCCGCGCCCGCCAACCTGGAGCCCTTCATCACCCGCGTGGGCGGCGTGTGGACCGGCCGCGCATACCCCACCGCCGAAGCCGCCCACGCCGCCGAGCCCGACGCGGTCGTGCAGGCCGACAACTACGTGTGCGGCCAGCGCCCCGGCGACACGCCACGCCACACCGAACCCATCCCGCGCGAGGCCACCACGTCCGCGTGGACGCCCGACCCAGGCCCTGACCCGCACCTCAGGTAGGTGACAGCGGGGGCGCACGCTCGCGCACGTGCCGCCCCCGCCACGCATCCCCGACGAGGTCCGCGAAGAGATCGCGGACTACATCCGCGCGCACGCAGGCACCCCGCAGGGCAGCGTCCGCGCCATCGCCGAACGCTGGGGCATCGCCAAATCCAGCGTCGGCCGCATCGCCGACCTGCACGGCCTCACCGACGCCTGGACCGAGGGAGCCGACCGCACCGAGGCCGCCACCACCGCGCGCCGCGTCTACCTCGCCGCCCAGCGCGCCCTCCTGCAGGAGGACTACCTCGACGCTGCCTCGGACCTGCTCACCCGGCTACACGACCCGGTCACGCACCTGCACGTCGTCAAGACCGGGTTCGACGAGAGCATCGAGCACACCGTGCTCCCGTCCGGCCCGCAGGAGTGGCGTTCCACCATGTCCGCAGTCGCCGCCGCCAACCGCGCCGCGGTCGAACTGGCGAAGCTGGACAACGACGACAGCGCGACCAACGCGACCGTGTCCTTGCTAGACCAGTTCGCAGCCGACCTCCAGGCCGACCGGGCACGCCGCGAGGAGGCCCCAGAACCGGCTGCCGAGTGATCAGCACCGCCCGGCTGTCGACCAAGCAGAAGGACTCGATCCTCGACGCCGTCTGCCGCATCAACCTCTGGGAGGGCGCGGTCCGGTCCGGGAAGACGATCGGGTCGATCATCGCCTTCCTGCTCTACGTCCGCTCCGCCCCGCCCGGCGCGCTGGCCGTCATCGGCAAGACGAAGGACTCGATCGCCCGGAACGTGCTCGACGTCATCGCCGACGTCCAGCCCGGCAGCATCGTCTACACCCGCGGCGCTACCACCTGCCGCATCCTTGGCCGCCTGGTCCACGTCATCGGCGCCAACGACGCCAAAGCCGAAAACGTCATCCGCGGCCTCACCCTCGCGGGCGCGTACGTCGACGAGGTCACCGTCCTGCCCGAGGCGTTCTGGAGGCAGCTCCTCGCCCGCAACTCGGTGCGCGGCGCCCGGATCTTCGGGACCACCAACCCGGACACGCCGACGCACTGGTTGATGAAGCACTACATCAAGAAGCTCGACCTGCCTGCGGGCCATCCGGACCGGCCGAACATGATCAGCTTCCACTTCCGGTTGCCCGACAACCCCAGCCTCGATCCCGAGTACGTGCGCTCCCTGATGGCCGAGAACACCGGGCTCTGGTACCAGCGCAACATCGAGGGCAAGTGGGTCGCCGCGACCGGCGCGATCTACGGGATGCTCGACGAGCCGGTCCACACCCGCACGGCACCGCCGAAGGACCGGTGGCAGGCCGCGTGGGTGGGCGTCGACTACGGCACCTCGAACTCCACGCACGCTGTCGCGCTAGTGCTGGCCGCCGACGACCTCGGCCGCGACTCCCTGTACGTCGTCTCCGAGTGGGAGCACGACGGACGCGAGAAGGGCCAGCTCACCACCGCGCAGCAGTCAGCCCGCATGATGACGTGGGCCGGGAAGGTGTTCGAGGACTCCCCGGTCGGGTTCGCCACCATCCTCGACCCCAGCGCCGCGCCCCTGCGCGTGCAGCTCCGCTCGGACGGGTGGCCGAGCGTGCGCGGCGCCGACAACCGGGTCGACATCGGCTTGCAGGCGACCGCGGCGCTGTTCGCCGGGCTCCGCCTGTTCGTCGACAAGGCGACGTGCCCGGTGCTGTGGGACCAGCTGTGCTCGTACGTGTGGGACGAGAAGGCGCTGGAGCGCGGCGAGGACGAGCAGCCGTTGAAGATCAACGACCACGGGCCGGACGGGCTCCGCTACGCGATCATGGCCGCCCGCTCGGTGTGGCGGCTGTGGCTGCCGACGCTCGCCGAGACCAGCGCCAAGGCCGCTTAGCTGGCCGCAGGTTCGCCGCGGGTCGGGGTCTTCACGGCCAGCGACCCGAGCATCGCGAGCACGCCAGCGCCCGCGAGGATCCATGCCCACGTCTGCCGGGAGCTGACCGCGCTGTCGCACTGGGTCCGCCAGTCCGAGGGGGCGCCGATCGGGGCCTTGTCGACCATGCCGAACCCGTTGCCGCAGTCGATGCTGTCGATGATGATGCTGTCGGCGGGGATGGTCACCGCGAACACGAGGGCGATGAGTCCGGCGATGGTGAGCAGGCCGCCGACGAGCAGGATGTACATGCGCGGGGACATCGTTTTCCTCCAGGGGTTGTCTATCAAGAGGGTGTCGCGGCGCGCCGGATACGCGTTACGGAGTGACACCTCGCGCGCACGCTCGCGCCCGTGCTCATCGAACCCGGCAGCCCGTGGCCCCCGCGCGCTCACCAGACCATGCGCGACAGGTGGCTCGGCTGGCGGGCCCTCTGGTCCGGAGACCTCCGCTGCCTCAAGGCCTACCTGCCCGTGCTTGCCCCCGGCGGCTACTGGTCGCGGCGCGCGCAGAAGTCCGGCGGCCGCGAGGTGCACGTGCCGCTCGCCGCGGACATCGCCCGCACCAGCGCCACCCTCGTTGCCGGTGACGCCCCGACGCTGAAGTGGGAGGACGACGACAAGGCCCAGACCGCGTGGAACGAGCTCGCGGACGAGATGGGCTGGGCGAACCTGGTCCGCGAAGCGTTCGAAGTCGCGTCGCCCACGGGTGGCGCGTTCCTGCGCCCGGCCTGGGACGAGGAGGTCGCCGACCACCCGCTCGGCCAGGCCGTCCCCGCGGACGAAGCGCTCGGCGAGTGGCGGTTCGGGCGGCTGCGCAGCGCGACGTTCGTGGTGGAACTCCCGCCGCCGACCGGATGGAAGCAGCTGGAGAAGTCGGAGGTGTGGCGGCACCTGGAGCACCACGAGCCCGGCCAGATCCGCCACGAACTGTGGCTCGGCACCACCACCAACGTCGGCTCGGCACGACCGCTGGCCGAACACCCCGAGACCGCGAACCGGCCAGCCGTCATCGACACGACCTCGATCCGCCCCAAGCGGGTCCTGGTCGAGTACATCCCGAACCTGCTCCCCAACCCGCTGATCACCCTGCCGATGGGCCGCTCCGACCTCCAAGGGGTCGAGGGGCTGATGGACATGCTCGACGAGACAGTTGACTCGTGGATGAGGGACATCCAGCTCGGCAAGGCGCGGATCTTGGCGTCGAAGGAGGCGATGGATCCGGTCTCTGCTGCGGGCTCGGGCGGCGGTGGCGGCCGTGGGTTGTTCGGCCGCCGCAACACCACCCCGGCGCGGTCGTTCGATGTGGACGCCGAGGTGTTCGAGTGGATGGACATCCCCGGCGAGGACTCGTCGGGCAAGCCCATGCCTTTCACCCAGGTGCAGTTCGAGATCCGGTTCGCCGAGCACGAGGCGACCGCGCTGTTCTGGGTCGAGCAGATCGTCAGCAGGGCGGGGTTCGCGCCGCAGACGTTCGGCCTGCACGTCGACGGCCAGCTCTCCGGGACGGCGATGAAGCGGCGGGACATCCGCTCGCACCAGACGAAGGACCTGAAGCGCGGCTACGCGAAGAACCCCATCGAGCGGTTCGCCGAGACGCTGATGCTGATCGGCGCGGCGAAGTTCTCCACCGCGAAGCCCAAGAAGCGGCCGGTGCTGGAGTGGAAGGAGTCCACCGCTGACCCGCTGGAGAACGCCCAGGTGATCGAGTTGCTCGCGCGGGCCCGCGTGGCTTCGCTGGAGGTGCTGGTCGCGATGGCGCACCCGGACTGGGACAGCGACCAGGTGGACGAGGAAGTCAAGGCGCTGCTGAAGGAGCGGGAGAAGGAGATGGCGCCGGTGATGTCCGGGTTCGAGCCGGGGCCGTTCGGCGACGGGAAGAAGCCGCTCGCCGACAAGCCGCCGGCCGCCGCGCTGAAGCCTCCCGCCCTGGCCAAGGAGTAGGCCGTGCGTGGCGTCAACCCCGCTGACGCGGCCCGCACCGTCAAGAACCTCGTCGACGTCTGGGACCTGGCTGCCGAGCGGATGCTCGCCACGGTGGCGCGCAGGCTCGCGCGCGGGATCACCGAGGACGGGTGGGCGGAGAACAAGGCCCGCGAGACCCTGCTCGTCCGCTCCGAACTCCGGGCGATCGTGGAACGCGACCTGTCGAGCGGGCTGGAGGAGCGTGCGGTCGACGCGCTGGGCGCGGCGTACGAGATGGGCGAGGACACCGCCGCGGTGCTCGGCCGCCAGATCGCCACGCAGCCCGGCAAGGTCGCCCGCCTCGTCAGCAGGTTCGTCGCGCAACTGCGTGGCACGTTCGTCCCGGTCATCCGCGCGCACGAGGACGTGTACCAGCGGGCGATCGGCGACTCCGAAGCGCTGATGCAGACCGGGACGATCGTCCGCCGTGAGGCGGTGGCGCAGGCGGTGGACCGGCTCGTCGCCGACGGCCAGGACCGGTTCGAGGACCGGAGTCAGCGGCGCTGGCACCTGGACTCCTACGTGCGCATGGCCGGACGCACCGCCGCGCTGCAGGCGTCCGTCGAGGGCCAGTTGGACGGGATGGTCGCCCGCGGCAAGGACCTAGTGGTCATCTCGGACAGCCCGCGCGAGTGCGAGCGGTGCCGCCCGTGGGAGGGCAAGCTCCTCTCGATCACCGGCGACACGTCGGGGGAGGTCGACGGCATCACGATCGCGGGCACGATCGGCGAGGCCGTCGCTGCGGGGCTGTGGCACCCGAACTGCACCCACCGGCCGGACCCCTACGTGTCGGGGCTGACGCGTATCCCCGAGCCGAAGCAGGACCCGGCCGGGTACGCGGCGGCGCAGAAGCAGCGCGCGCTGGAGCGGGACGTGCGCGAGCTGAAGCGGCGGCTGGCCGCGGTGCAGGAGCTCGGGGACACCAGCACGGCGCGGGCGCTGCGCGGGAAGATCCGAGCGAAGCACCAGCAACTCGCGGACAACGCCGAAGAGCACGGGCTCAACCGGCGGCGCGAACGCGAGCGCCCGGTGGAGGGCACGCCGGACGACACGACCGACAAGGCCGCTGGCACGACGCCGGGCCCGAAACCCAAGCCAGCGCCCGACCCGGAGCCTGCTGTTCCAGCCCCGCGCGCAGCGGAGCCGTCCGAGCCTGTCGGTCCGGTCCTGGATGAGGAGCCGGTGCGGGTGCTGTACAAGGTCGACGGCCCCGTGCTGGGCGACCTGGTGCCCGTGGGCGAGCCGACAGACGAGGAGACCCGCACGATCACAGCCGCGGTCGAGGCCCGGTTCAACGGCACGCACGCCGGGTTCGAGGTGGAGACGACGGAGGTAAGGGCCGAGGCGGGCAAGCTGGTCGTGGCTGGCCGGGTCCGCTCGGCCAGCGGGGAGGACGCGGGCGAGTGGCAGCGCGAGTTCTACCGCGACGAGGCGGGCGCTGTGGCCGCGTACCACGGGTACTTGCAGCTCGGGCCCGAGTTCCAGGGTCAGGGGTTCGCGAAGTCGTTCAACGCCACGATGTACGAGTGGTACCTCGCGTCGGGGCTGACGTACGTGAAGACCTACGCGGACGTAGACGTGGGCGGCTACACGTGGGCCCGACAGGGCTGGGAGTTCGAGCAGGAGCGGGAAGCGCGCCGGGTGCTGGAGCGGGTGCGCCGGTACATGACCGTGGACGGGGTGGGCCCGGACGAGGTCGCGGCCGCGGAGGCGCTGCTCGCGCGTGCCGAGCAGCACGCTTTCGGGTCGGACGGGTTCCCGTCGGCGTTCGAGATCAGCCAGCTCGGCCGCCGGCCGGGTCGGGATCCGTGGCTTGGGAAGAGCGCCATGTTGGGCTCGGATTGGAACGCGGTGCTGTGGCTGTAGACCGGAGCGTCCCTGTCCCGCCGTCGTTGGCGCGGCGGGCCCAGTTGCGTGCGTTGGCGGCGCTGCACGACGAGTGGGTGGGCGAGCACCTCGCTGCGGCCCGGTTCGATCCGGTGCGGGCGCGGGCGAAGACCCCGTCGGACTACAACCTGCACTACCTGGATGTGAACCCGAGCGCGGCGGCTGAGGATGACTTCGCCGCGCGTGCTGCTCGGGTCATGGGGTTGGCGTAGGGGCGGGGTTCTTCTTGCGGGGGGTGCGGTTGCCTTTGCCGGGTGCGGCTGCGACGGCGGCGGTGACGAGGTCGGCGAGGTAGCGGTTGCGTCCGCCGCGGCCTGGTTCGCGGTCGTGGGCGGGGACGCCGAGGCGGTTCATGCGGTTGCTGACGACGCTGGGTTTGATGCCGCAGTGCTCGGCGACTTGGTCGGTGGTCCAGAGTTCGTCTGCCATGCAACCCATGATGCTCGACTGTCGAGCGTCAGGCAAGGGCAGTGCTCCGTTCGGGTGGCGTCGCCCCCGCCTGGTTGCATAAAGCTCGACAGTCGAGCATGATGGTTACAGCAGCCAAGAACACCACCCCGGAGGACGAGATGATCGCCGAAGCCACCACCACCGAGCAGTCCACCACCAGCCCCGACAAGATCGCCCACGCGGGCTGCCCCTTCTGCTTCGTCGCCCCCGCCCCTGGCGATCCGGTCATGGCCCTCTGCGGCGAGATCATCACCTTCAAGGGCACCAGCTCCGAGGGCACCGACTGCCCGATGTGCATGGACGTCGCCCAGACCGTCATGGTCGACCGGGCCTGCCGCTACTGCCCCTGATCGGCCCAGCCAGAGCCCCCGACCCGAAAGGGCGGGGGCTTCTCGCGTGCCCACCAAGCACACATCCATCACCTATGAATGCGTCCAAGGGTCGGCCCCAGGTAACAGCCGCTCGCCACGGTCGGCACATGACCACGAGACCCATCACCACCGGCCCCACTTCCACGTCCACCGGCCTCGACTTCGGGAAGGCACTCGACGCGCTGCGCACCGGGGCCCGCGTTGCCCGAGCAGGCTGGAACGGCAAGGGCATGTACCTGTTCCTCGTGCCCGGATCCACCTTCACCGTCGAGGCGTCGCGCCCGATGGGCAAGGCCTCGCCCGAACTGGTCGGCTCGCAGGTGAACTACCGGCCGCACATCGACATGAAGACCGTCGACGGCGAGATGGTGCCGTGGGTGGCCTCGCAGTCCGACGTGCTCGCGGACGACTGGGCGATCGTCTGACCGCTGGGTGACAGCGTGCCGTGACCCTCGCGGTCATGGCACGTACCGACATCGCAGTCCTCGACACCACCCCCGCGGGCTCCGAGCCCACCATGACCAACGTCGACGCCAGCGCGTCCCCGAACGGGATGCAGTTCACCTGGACCGAGACCGCCCGCCTCCTGGTCACGACCAGCGGCACCCTCACCGCCCCGACCTTCGACATCCCCGTGCTCGTCGCGGGCCAGGCCGTGACCGACCTCGTGGGCTCGGTGCAGGCGACCACCCCGGTCGGGAAGTTCTTCGGCCCCTTCCCGCCTGCCTACAGGCAGGCCGACGGCAAGGTGTACGTGAACTTCTCCAGCGCGACCGGCGCGAAGTGCTGCGTCATCGACTGACCGGGTGACACGGTGCGGTGACCGTGTGCCCTGTGACGAACCCCGCAGCGCCACAGGGCGCACCCGCCACCCCCGCAGCACCGGCCGCCCCGTCGAGCGCCCCCGCGCCCGCAGTGACCCCGCCCGTCCCCAGCCCGCCGCCCTCCGCGCCCGCGTCCCCCGCGGTGCCGACCGCGCCCGTGAGCACCCAGCCCGCGGCCCCGGCGACGCCGCCCGATGCGGGCAAGACGTTCACGCAGGACGACGTCGACCGAATGATCAAGGATCGGCTGGAGAAGGACCGCACGGCGCAGAACAAGCGGCTCGCCGAGGCCTTCGGCATCACCGACCCCAACGCGCCCGTCGACCCCGCCGCCGCGCTCAAGACCGCGCAGGAGCAGGCCACCGCCGCAGTGCAGCGCGCCGACCTCGCCGACGCCCGGTCGCTGGCCGCGCTTGCCGGGGTCAGCAAGGAGCACGTCGACACGTTCCTCAAGCTCGTCAACCTCGGCCCGCTCAAGGACATCGACCGCACCAACCCGGCTGCGGTCACCGCCGCCATCCAGCAGGCCGTGGACGCTGCGCTCACCACCGCGCCGATGTTCAAGGGCTCCGCGCTCCCGGCTGCGTCCGGCGGGGACCGCACCACCCAGCAGGACGGCAAGCGCGTCTACACGCGGGCGGAACTCAAGGGCATGACCCAGCAGGAACTCGGCGCGATCTCGGCCGACCTCCAGGTCGCCGCCCGCGAGGGCCGGATCACCGGGTAACACCGCCCGGCCACCGTTCACGCCATCGGAGGGAACGCCCGGACTACTCCACCGGGGACACGGAGGTAACCGCCCGAACTCCGCGGGCCGTCATGAAAGCAGCCACGCGGAGAGGAGATCCAACCCGTGTCCGTGGCAACGTACATCCCCGAAGTCTGGATCGCGGCGCTCGTCGCGCCGCTGGAGACCAAGCTGGTCTACGGCCAGCCCCTGATCTGCAACCGTGACTACGAGGGCGAAATCCGCGAGTTCGGCGACACCGTGACGGTCAACACCGTCGGTGACCCGACCATCAAGGACTACACCCCGTACGTCACCGAGGTCCTGCCCGAGCGCATCAACACCGCCGCTCGCAAGCTGAAGATCGACCAGGCGAAGTACTACAGCTTCGAGGTCGACGACATCGACAAGCGTCAGGCCCGCGGTGACCTGATGACCAAGTCGATGCAGCGCGCGGGCTACGGCATCGCGAAGGTCATCGACACCTACCTCGCGTCGTTCTACACCTCGATCCCCAGCGGCCAGGTGCTGCCGGACTTCGCGGTCGTCGGCACCGACGAAGAGGCGTGGGGCAAGCAGGCCTACTACAACCTCGTCGACCTCCAGGTCCTGATGGACGAGAGCGACATGCCCGAGGAGGGCCGCTACGCGGTCGTGCCCCCGTGGTACCGAGGCCTGCTCCAGCGCAACCCGAACTTCTCCCGCGTCAGCGAGTACGGCTCCGGCCAGGTGCTCATGAACGGCGAGATCGGGCGCACCGCAGGCTTCTCGGTCGTGGTGTCGAACAACACCCCGAAGCCGTCCGGGTCCACGAACTTCATCCAGGCGGGCGTGGCCGGTGCGGTCTCGATGGCGCACCAGATCACGGAGTCCGAGCCGTTCCGCCCGGAGAAGGGCTTCGCGGACGCCGTCAAGGGCCTGGAGGTCTACGGCGGCAAGCTCATGCGGCCGGACCTGGTCGCGGGCGTCGAAGTCACCCGTCCGAGCTGACCAGGAGGTCACGATCATGGCGCGCACAGCGCTTCCGTACACCGTCCTGGCGGGTAACGCCGCCATCACCCAGCCCGCCGGTACCGCGGTGGACGTGGCCAACGGCCACGCCATCGCGCACGCCGAGTTCGAGCGCACCCTGCTGCGGATCACGAACACTGCGGGCGCCGACAAGGTCGTCACGGTCAAGGCAGGTGCCTACCCGCCCGCGCTGGCGAAGGGCCTCGGTGACCTGACGTTCACGGTCCCGGCGACGACGGGCGTGTTCATCGCGGGCCCGTTCGAGTCCGGCCGGTTCATGCAGGCCGACGGGTCGCTCTACGTCGACTACGCGTCGGGCCACACCGGCACGACCACGGCGTTCAAGCTGCCGAAGGCGTGCTGACCGTGGTGGCCGAGCAGGGGTTCTTCAAGGGCGAGGGCGGCAAGGTCTGGACGATGGACCTGCCCCTGTCCGACGAGCTGGCCAAGCAGGTCGAGTCCGGCGTGCTGGCGCGCGTCACCGGCGTGGACGACCTGACGCCGTTCGATCCGGATGCGGAGCCGAAGCGGCTCACGCCGAAGGAGCAGCTTCAGGTCGACGCTGAGGCGCTCGGGCTGTCCACGGACGGCACGAAGGACGAGCTGACCGCCCGGATCGACGAGCGGGTGGCCGAGCTGCGCGCGCAGGCCGACGAGCTGGACATCGACGCGGGCGAACTGTCGCCGGTCGAGCTGGCCGCGGCGATCGAGGCGAAGCTCGCCGAGTAGACCGGATGTCCTCGGGGTCGGTCTCGACCGACTGCGGGGAAGGTGGGCGCGGGCCCCGAGGACATCCACCTGCCATCATGGATCTGGGGAGGACAACCTGATGCCGTGGTACGCGCAGCGATTCGATCTGCCGGACACCCACAAGCTGTGGGCTGATCCCGGCAGTGAGCTGGAGGGCGTGTACGTGCGGCTCGGTCATGTCGAAGTGCCCGCGCTCGGGCTTCCTCGGGTCCTCCTAACTGAGGACGTGAAAGACGATGCCAAGCTGGTTCACGACGCTCAACCTGGGCCAGATCCTGACGGTGGTCGGCGGGCTGCTGGCGATCGTGGGCGTCTTCACGAAGGTGTGGAAGACGATCCGGCCGGTGTGGCGCGGGATCCGGGAGTTCCTGGAGGACTGGCGCGGGGAGCCCGGAAGGCCGGAGGCCGGGGTGCCGGAGCGGCCGGGCGTGATGAAGCGGTTGGCGACGATCGAGGCTGAGGGCGCGGCGACCGCGGGGAAGCTGGACGAGACCGCGGTGAAGCTGGACGCGATCGATCACGAGCTGCACCCGAACAGCGGCTCGTCGTTGCGGGACCAGGTGGACCGGATCACGAACACGTTGAACGAGCACATCGCGCAGCAGCAGGGGTAACACCCCGCCGCGACGGTAACCGGGTGACCACTTCCCCGAACGTCTGCGGCGGGTGAGCCCCTTGGGTCTCCGTGGCATCGACATCTCGAACCACCAGTCGGCGATGGACGTCGAGCGGGTGGTGCGCGAGAACGACATCGAGTTCGTGTTCATCCTCACGAACGACGGCACCTTCGTGAACGTCCACTTCCACGCGCAGGCGGACGCCGCCGAGCGCGCGGGCGCGATCGTGCTGCCGTACGTGTACCTGCGGCCGAACTGGGCGCAGACCATCGACGTGCACCTCAGCGTCGTGGGCGACCGCTACGGCGCCTCGATCGTGGACGTCGAAGAGGGGTCGGGCGGCTGGGCGGAGACCTACGCGGCGCACCAGCGGCTGTGGGCTGCTGGTCAGCGCACGCCGCTCGTCTACTTCCCGAACTTCTACTGGCAGAGGGTCGGCTCCCCCGACCTATCGCCGCTGAAGTCCGGGGTCGGCGGGCACTGGAAGTCCTGGTACGCCGACAGCGACCCGCGCTCGTTCGACGACGCGCTGTCTCGCGTGCCCGGCTACGTGTGGAACGACAACCGCGGCGGCATCCCGGTCAGCATCCTCCAGTTCACCGGCACCGGCCGGCTCTCGGGCTACGGCAGCAACGTCGACCTGAACTTCTTCCCTGGTACCCGCACAGAACTTGCTGCCCTGCTGGGTGGCGGAAACGAGGACGGCGACATGCCGAGCTTGGACGACCTCAAGAAGATGCCGATCAAGCTGCACCCGGACGAGGGTGATCCGGACCAGCGTCCGGAAGCCCCGTTCGAGGAGGTCGTCAGCTTCGGCAACAAGGCCGCGTGGCGCGCCGCTGACACCGCGGTCGCGAACGGCATCAAGCTCGACGCCTTGCTCGGCCGGGACCCGGTCGACGAGGCAGAGCTGGCGCGGCAGCTGCTCGCGCAGGGCCTCAACTCGCAGCTGGGCCGGATCCCGGACGACCAGTTCGCCGCGCTCGTGCGAGCCATCGCCAACGAGAACGACCGGCGGGACCGCCTGCGGGCCAACGCCGACCTCGGCAAGCTCGAAGCAGAGGAGCACGGCCAGTGACCATCAACAAGCTGATCTGGTCCCTCCTCGGGACCGCTGCCATCGCGCTTCAGACCGCTGTCGCCGACGGCGGCATGTCCGTGCAGGACTGGGTGGTCGTCTCCGCGCTGCTGCTCGCCAGCTTCGGCACGTGGATCGTGCCGAACACGCCGTTCCTCAACACCGCGAAGACGTGGGTCAATGCCCTCGTCGTCGGTGCTGGGGCGCTGGAGGTCGTGCTCGTCGGCGGCGTCACCCAGGCCGAGGGGCTGACGGTGCTGCTGGCCGTGCTCACGTCGGCGGGCGTGTACGTGATCCCCAACCGCGTCAAGACGATCGAGGGCTGACCGATGCCGATGCCGGGCAACGTGGACCTCGTCGAGGTCACCGCCCAATTCCTGTCCTTCACGGGCGCGCCCGTCATCGGCACCGTCACCTTCCGGCCGTCCGGCGACCCGTGGCTGAAGAACGCTTCCGCCAACGTGTTGCTCGTGCCGGGCGACGTGCCGTGCACGATCAACGCCGATGGCAAGCTCGTCGGGCCCGCTGGTGCCGTTGGTACCGGCGGGCTCGGCGTGAAGCTGCCCGCGACGAACGACCCCGACAGCAACCCCGAGGGGTTCGTCTACGACGTCGTGATCGACATCGAGGGTTTCCCTGTGCGGGAGTACTCGATCAGCTTGCCCACCGAGACGTCGCCGGTGGACCTCGCCGACCTCGCGCCGGTCACACCGGTCGAGGGCGGCGGCACGATCCTCGTCCAGTCCGTCAACGGCCAGCAGCCCAACGGCAGCGGCGCGGTCACCCTGACCGCGGCGCACGTCGGCGCGCTCACCCAGACCGCAGGCGACAACCGGTACCTGCCGCTCGGCTGGCAGCCGCAGAAGCCGCCGGTGGACCTGGCCGACGCGGCCACGATCGTCACCGACGCCAGCGCGAGCAGCCTGTTCCGGGTGACTCTCCAGGGCAACCGCACCCTCGGCAACCCGACCAGCGGGTTCGACGGGCAGCGCGTCCAGTGGGAGATCACCCAGGACCCGACCGGCGGGCGCACGCTGACGCTGGGCGCCAAGTTCCGGCTCGGCGACGACATCTCCACCATCGCCCTCTCGGCGACCGGCGGAAAGATGGACATCCTGGGCGCGCAGTACGACGCGAACGCGGACGTGTGGCGGGTCATCGCGCTGGCGAAGGGCTACTGACGTGGCGACCGTCGTCGCGCGGACCCCGTTCACGCACCTAAAGTCGGCAGGCACGTCCGGCACCATCACGCTCGTACAGCCCGCGCAGGCCGGGAACACGCTCGTCCTCCACTCGGCGGGCGGCGCGATCCTGTCCGCTGCTGGGGCGGGGTTCACGAAGCGCACCACCTACCAGGGTGGCAACGCCCAGGACGTGTCGATCTCGGACAGGGTCGCGGTCGGCGGCGAGACCAGCGTCGCGTTCACGCTGAACGGCGCGGACAACATCGGCGGCTGCATCGTCGAGGTGGCCAACCTCGGCGCGTACCTCGGCGTCGCGAACACCGCTGCCGGGGCGACCCCGGCGGCCGCGTCCGACTACCGGATCGCGCCCGGCGCGGCGCTCACCATCTCCTCGGGGCTCGGGGTGGCGTTCGGGCTGTGGTCCATCGCAGCTACCGCGGCGTCCCGCCCGTTCAACGGGGTCAACCAGTGGCGCAACCTCGGGCCCTACGGCCGGTTGCTCCAGCACGGCGCGAACCAGCCGGGCAGCGACACCGAGCTGGTGTGGGCGGTCGGCGCGGCCGACGTGTCCACCACGACCCGCTACCCGGCAACCGCCAGCGCGGGCGTGCACACCCTGACGTCGCAGTTCGTGAACCCCGGCAGCGCAGCGTTCGCGACGGCGGTGCTGTACGCGAACGGCAACGCCACCCCGATCAACCCCGCGGTCACCGCGACCGTGCGCGAGAACTCGTTGCCCGGCACGCACAACGGCAACTGGTTCGGCGGCGCGGCGGCCAGCACGGGCACGGTGTACGGCTACACCGACAAGCAGTCGTACGCGCCCGGCGACACCGTGAACTTCAAGGTCGACTCCACGAACAACGCGTTCCGGGTGGAGGTGTACCGGCTCGGCTACTACGGCTGGGAGACCCTCGCCGCGCGCAACGTCGTCGGCAACGGAGCGCACGTCGCGGGCACGCCGGTCGTGCAGCCCGCGCCGACGGTGCACGGCACCTACGGGTCGACGTCGTGCGCGTGGACCACGAACGCGACGTGGACCGTGCCCGCGGACGCGACGTCGGGCGTCTACTACGTGCTGTACCGGCGCACCGACGACCCGTCGAAGTTCTCCTCCGGTCACTTCGTCGTGCGCGGCAGCGTCGCGGGCAAGGTCGCCGTCGTGCTCCCCGACTGCACCTACCAGGCCTACAACGCCTGGGGCGCGACCACGGACCGCGGCGGGTTCGGCGACGTCATCACCGGCCGCAGCCTCTACCGGATCGGCACGGACGGCGCAGCACCGAACCTCGCGCACCGCGCGTACGCCGTCAGCTTCGACCGCCCGTACAGCACCCAGAGCGGCAACCCGAACAGCTACCTGTTCGACGCTGACCAGCCGTGGATCTGCTGGGCCGAGGCCCAGGGCTACGACCTGACCTACCTGTCCGACGTGGACCTCGAACTCGACCCGACCGCGCTGGACGGCGCGGCGCTGGTGGTAATGCTCGGGCACGCCGAGTACTGGACCACCCGCATCTACGACGCGTTCGAGTCCGTTGTGGACGGCGGCACCAACCTGTTCTGCTACGGCAGCAACATCGCTCTGTGGCACACACGGTTCGCAGCCGGGGACACGAGCCGCCGGACGATGATCTGCTACAAGGACTCCGGGACGAAGGACACCGGCGCGGGGTGGACGGGCAGCGGCTACGACCCGGTCTCCTACACCGGCACGTGGCGGGACTCGCGCACCGTGCCCGGCGAGGTCAACAACGCGGACGTGCGCCGCGAGAACGCGTTGCTGGGCCAGCTGTTCCGGGTGTCCGGGCCGATCGTCGCCCGCACGGCCAAGGTGCCCGCGGCCGCGAAGGGCCTGCCGATCTGGCGGAACTCCGCGCCGGTGCAGGCGCTCACCACCGGGCAGGAGTACGCGACCGCGGTCGACGTCATCGGCGACGAGCTGGACCTGCCGGACGGGTCCGCCGGGCAGCCGGGGAACCTCGTGCTGCTCAACGCGCACACGCAGGCCAGCTTCTCCGCGGGCACCAACGCGAACGGCTCGCGCTACGACCTGACAACCGGCGTGGTCACCGCCTCCGCGACCCTCTACCGGCGGTCGTCCGGCGCGCTGGTGTTCCACACCGGCAGCTGGCGGTTCTGGTGGGGCTGCTCCCGCTGGGCCAAGGGCGAGTTGAACGGCGCGCAGGGCGTCATCAACGTCGCGTGGCAGAACGCGCACCTCGCGCTGCTCTACGACCTCGGCGCCGTCCCGGCCGCGCCGCGGGCGATGCAGCCCGGCATCGACTCCGCGCCGGCCGACCCCGCTGTCGGTGCGCCGACCGGCGGCCGGAACGCGGTCGCGACGGCGTACGGCCTGGACATCCCCGTGCCGAGCGGCAACCTGTTGCTGTTCTTCCAGTAGGAGTGATCATGATCTGGGCTACGGTCCTCGAGGTCCGCCACTGGTGGGCCGAGCAGCAGGACGCGCTCGGCGTCACCTGGGCCGCGCTGCCGCAGGCGGATGGGCCGGTGCAGATGCTCATCGACTCGGCCAGCCGGACGCTCGGCGCGAAGATCGTGCGCTGGCCGGTGCTGGACGACGACGAGCGTGCCGAAGACCTTGAGCAGCGCGGGCACCTGGTGGTCGCGGTCGGCGAGGTCATTCGCGCCCGGCGCGAGGCCGCTGCGGCGGTCGACTCGCTCGGCGGGGTGGGTGCGGCGGCGGTCATCGCCGGGGGCGGCAGCATCACCGCGGGCAAGCTGTCGGTGTCCGGTGGCGGCAAGCAGGGTAGCGGCGGCTCGCGGGTCGGCGAGGCCGCGATCACGGTGCCGATCGCCGCGTACGACGCGCTCCAGGCGGCCGGGCTGATCGGCGGGAGCGTGGCGTCGTGGTGAGCCTGCTCGGCGGCCTCATTCCCGGCCCGCACACCGTCGGCCATCGCGCGCAGCTCGCTGACGCGGGCGACGGCGCCCGCTGGGCCGACCCGGTCACCCTGGCGGGGTGCCGGGTGGAGAAGACCTCGCGGCAGATCCAGACCGCCGACGGGCGGGTGGTGACGCTGACCGCGATGGTGTTCACGCCCGCGCTGCCAGAGGTGAAGGTCGGTGACCGGCTCGTGGTCGACGGCGACGAGCGGCGCGTCGAGCACGTGGACGAGCTGGTGTGGGTGGACGGGTCGGTCATGCACCGCGAGGTCTGGACGGCCTGACGTGGACTTCGACGCGGTGCTGATGGCGGCCGAGGTGAAGGTCCGCGAGGGCACCGTCGAGCGCACCCGTGAGGCCACCGACCAACTGCTCGCGGACTCCCGCGTGGTCGTGCCGTACCAGGAGGGCGACCTGTCGCGGTCGGGCGACGCGAAGACCCGCGACACCGGCGCAGGCGCGGAGGGCATCGTCAACTACGACATCGTGTACGCCCGCTACCAGGAGCTGCGCGAGGACCTGACGCACCAGGATCAGGGGCAGGCGCACTACCTCGGCGGGACGCTGCGGACGAACGCGCAGCGGTACATCGACCACATCGGCAAGGCGGTCGAAGACCTCGGGTGACACGCGCGCCCGAGGGTGGCCGTGTGCTGTCGAAGGCTCTCGCGTTGCATCTCGCCGCGTTGGGGCTCGTGCGCTACCCAGCGGGCGGGCCCGGTACTGCGGTGCGCTGCTACGTCGAGGACATGCCGAGCGAGACCAGCGCGGCACCGGACGATCTGGTGCTGATCCGCACCCTGCCTGGGTTCCCGGCCACGGACACCACGGGCTACGAGAACCCCGAGTTCGAGGTCATGCGCCGCACGGCCGCTGACGCCGGGGTGCAAGCCGGGTTCGACGGCGCGGAAGCCCTGCGGCGTGCGGTGAAGGACACCGGCCAGATCGTGTGGGCCGAGGGCACCGAGCACGAGGCGCACATCGCGTTCGTCAACGCGGACGCCACCCCCTCCCGCAAGGGGAAAGACCCAGGGGGGCGGCCGGTCTGGTCGTTCTCCATCCAGACCCATGCCCTGGAGGCACAGCCGTGAGCGGCATCAAGAAGAGGATCGCCCGGTTCAACCGGCTGCTGGTCAACGTCGGCTCGGAGGACGTGCCGAGCTACGTGGTCGTCAAGGGCCTGTCGAAGATCGAAATGCCGATCACGCAGACCGAGGTCGACGTGTCGGACTTCGACTCCGGAGGCTGGGACGACTCGGCGACCACCCACCGCGGCTGGTCGGTCAACATCGAGGGCTTCGACGGCTACACCGGCCCGGACAACGCCCAGATCGACGACCCCGGCCAGGCGCACCTGAAGGCCAAGGGCCTGCTCACCGGCCCGGAGGCCTACACCCAGGTCCGCATGTACCGGACGGACACCAACAAGGGCTACGAGGGCCGCGTCACCGTCAACTGGAACGGCATCGGCGCGGACCTCAAGGCGGCCGAGCCGTTCAAGTGCGCCCTCAAGGGCTCCGGCCAGCTCAGCCCGTTCACCTACACGCCCTGATCCTGGAGGACTGACCCCGCATGTCCACCTTCCCCGAACTCCGCGCGCTCCGCTCCGAAGTGGAGGGTGCGCGCCTCGAGCTGCCTATTGGCAGCGAGGTCTACAGGTTCTCGAAGAACATCCCGATGAAGCTCGGAATGGCGCTCGCCGAGGCCCGCGAGCAGACCCGCGCGATCGTCACCGCCGTCGAAGCCGGCACCGAGCCCAAGGTGCCTGACTCGCTGGAGAACATCTCCGAGTCGGAGATGAGGCGTGCGCTGATCGGCGACCAGTGGGACCGCATGATGGCCGACGGGATCCTGGTCGACGAGTTCGACGCGGTGTACTTCACCCTGTTCACGTGGCACATGGCTGGCGAGCAGGCGGCGTTGGCCGCGTGGACGGGTGAGGCTGGTGGTGCTCGCCCCCCAGCCCGTTCCGGGTCGAAAGCGCGGAAGACATCCCCGCGTTCATCGAGCCGGAAGACCTCCGCGACTACAAAGCCCCGTCGCTCGGCTGGTCGGACTTCCTCGCAGGCTGGGACCTGATCGAGGCGGACATCCACCGCGAGTACGGCGTGGACCTGTCCCTGCCGGGCGAGCTGGACCGGCGCACCTGGCGGTGGTTCACCGTGCGCCTGTTCGGGCTGTCGCTGGACTCGCGCACGTGGCGGCGGCTGCTCGGCGATGGCCAGCAAGCCGAGGAGGCCAGCCTCGACGAGGTGGACGCCGCGCTCGGGGTCGATCGCGAGTGACACCTTCCGCTGATCGTTAGCCCGTGTCGACCACGACCGGCCACATCAAGGCCATCATCACCGCGGAGAACGCGGAGTACATGGCCAAGAGCCGGGAGACCCGCGCCGACGCCAAAACCCTCAAGGCCGACGTCGAACGGCAGAAGCCGGACATCGACGCGAACGAGAAGCCGTTCGTCGCCGCGATCGCCCGCGCCGAGGCCGCCCAGGCGGGCCTGTCCGACAAGCTGAAGAAGACCGCCGCTGACCTCCAGGTCCAGGTCAACAAGGCCGGTGACGCCGAGGCCACCGCGATCGGCCGGGTACGGGTCGCGCAGGCGCAGCTGGACGCGATTCGGGACAACAGCAAGGCCTCCGCCGTCCAGCTGGCGGCAGCGGACGAGCGGCTCGCGGCGGCTCAGCGGGGTCTCGCGCAGGCGCAGCAGCGCACGGCAACGCTCACTGAGCGGCTCGCCGACGCCAACGCGAAGGTAGCGGCCAGCACCGAGGTAGCTGTCGAGGCCACAGCGGAGTCCGCGAAGTCGCACGACGACGCGGCCAAGGCGGCGGACGGGCACGCCAGCGCGCTCGGCAAGCTCGCTGGCGCGTTCCTGCTGTCGAACGCCGTGATGCTCGCTGGCGGGCTCGCAGCCGGTGCGGCGGTGGGCGCCCTGCCAGTGATGGCGGTGGCGGCCGCAGCAGTGCTGCTGTCGTCGAACCAGAAGGTCGCCGACAGCTTCTCCGACCTCGCGGACGGGGTGGTGTCCGAGGCCCGGTCGATGGCCGCGCCGCTGGAGGACGACCTCGTTCGGGCGTCGGACACGCTGGCCGCGTCCTGGTACAAGCTCCGCCCCGCGATGAACGCGATCTTCAAGGACTCCCAGCCCGCTGTGCGCGAGCTGACCCGCGGGGTAACCGAGTTCGCGGAGAACGCCGTGCCCGGCATGGCCACGGCGGTGTCCCGCTCCGAGCCGGTGATGGTGGGGTGGCGCAAGTTCCTGTCCGAAACCGGCCAGGGCTTCGGCGACTTCTTCCGCAACATCTCCACCGACACCGAGTCGACCGGCAAGAACGTCGCGATGTTCGGCGACGTGCTGCGCAGCACCCTCGGCGGGGTCGGGACCCTGCTCCAGAGCCTCTCCACCAACTTCGCGCCGCACGCTGACGACTTCGCCCGCGTGTGGCAGAAGCTCGTGGACGTCGTCACCAAGTTGGCCGACGGGGCGCTGCCGGTGCTGGGGTCGGCGTTCGGGGTGGTCCTCGACGTGGTCGAGGACGTGCTGGACGTCATCGCGCCGATCGCCGAGGAGCTGGGCGCCGGTGTCGGGATCATCCTCACGGCGGCCGCGGCGTGGAAGGTGTACGCCGCCGCGATCGCGCTGGTCTCCAAGATCCCGCTGACGAGCGCCCTCACCTCGTCGATCGCGGCCGCGGCCCCCGCAGGCGGCGTGCTGTCCAGGCTCGGCCTGGGCGCGACGGGCGCGGCGGCGGGCGCGGGCGCGTTGGGTGCCGCGCTCTCACCGCTCGGCATCGGGTTGGCCACGGCGGGCGTGCTGCTGGGCGCGTACTACCTGGAGCAGCAGAAGATCAACGACGGGGCTGACAAGTTCGTAGCGGGCATCGTCAAGGGCGGCGCGGCGGCGGACAAGGCGATCGCTGACTACTCGGCGCTCCAGAAGAGCCTCGCCGAGTTGACAGCGGCGCGGGACGCCTGGAACGCGACCGACGAGGCACGGCAGCTTGGTGGCGACGACGCCATCGGCGGCCGGATGAACGACGAAATCTTCGCGATGCAGGAGAACGTCGACCGTGCCCGGCAGAAGTGGGACGAGTACCTGGCGTCGGTCGGCCCGGTGGAGCAGGCGCAGGCCAAGCTGAACCTGGCGATCGCCACGTACGGCGAGAAGTCCCCGCAGGCGACCGCTGCCGGTGAGGCGTACCGGGCCGCGGTGGCAAAGCAGGAGGCTGCGTCGCGGGCCGCCGCGGACGCGGTCAAGTCCCACACGGACCGCATCAACGAGAACATGGCGATGCAGCTCCAAGCCACCGGCGCGAGCCTGGGGTACGACGCTGCGCTGCTGTCGTTGGAGTCGGCGCAGAAGAACCTGGACACCGCGATCCGGGAGCATGGGCCGACCTCGCTGGAGGCGCGGACGGCGGACAACCAGTACCAGCAGCAGGTGTTGGCCACGGTCGGGGCGCTCGGCGAGAAGGTCCGGGCGGAGAACGCGAACAAGACCGCGGCCGAGATCACCACGGCGGTGACGCAGGCCCAGTACGGGGAGATCCTGCGCCTGGCTGCGGCGGCTGGGGAGAACGCGCCCGCCGCGCTCCAGAAGATGATCGCCGGGATGGACGGCGCGGCGCTGGCGGCGATGGGCGTCACGGTGAAGGTCAACGAGACCGGCCAGGCCGTGCTGACGATGCCGGACGGCAAGACGATCTTGCTGGACGGCAACAACTCCGACGCGATGGCGAAGATCGCCCAGGTGAACGCGGCGCAGGTGCTCAGCAAGACGCTGTGGATCAACGCGGTGATGAGCAACGACGCCAGGGTCGCGATGAGCAACGGCGTGGGCGGCATGAACGACGGCGGTTGGGTGCCGGGCAACGGGCCTGACGAGGACGACCGCATGGTGCCGTTGACCAGCAAGGAGTTCGTCGTCAACCGGCGTGCGGCCGCGAAGTGGGGGCCGTGGCTGGAGATGATCAACGCCGCGAACGGTGGCGACGTGAAGATGCCCGAGTCGATGGGGCCGAAGGCCGGCGCGCTGAACATGGCCCACCCGTCGATCCCGTCCGCGCGCATCCCGGACTCCTCGTCCAACGCGGCGGGCGGCAGCGCGGGCGGCGCCGGGATCACGAAGATTTACAAGATCACGTTGAACGCGATCAAGTCGCTGCCGACTCCGCAGCAGCTCGTCGACGTGCTTCACGACGCGGAGGTGCTGTATGGCTAGGCAGCTGACCTGGTTCCCGCCCGCGCACACCGGGATAGCGCCGATCATCTTCACCGACCGAGGTGCCGGGTACAGGGTGGAGAAGGGCTCGCGCGGGCTGGGTGCGGTACGTCGCCAGCTGGTCACGGAGGAGTCGCCGTGGGTCGACGGCACGAACGTCGACGACGACTTCGCGCTGCCCCGCACGGTGATGCTGCCGATCATGCTGTGGGGTGCGACCCGCGAGGAGATGCTGGCGAAGCTCGCCAGCCTGCAGGCGGCGATGCGGACCCGTAAGCCAGGCAGGTTGATCGCGCTCGGCGAGCTGGAGCTGGCGCAGGGCGACGGCCGGAAGTTCCGGGTGCGCTGCAACTACGCGGGTGGCCTGCCGGACGACGAGACCGTCGAGTCCGGTGGCGATACGAACTGGGTGCGCTTCCAGCTTCAACTCTTCGCCGGGGACCCGTACTGGTACGCGTCCGACGCGAAGACGCTGTCGTGGGTGTTCTCCAACCCGACCCCGTTCCTCGGGAACCCGTTCCTGCCGTTGAACATCTCCGCCACGCAGGTGATCGGCGCGGCCACGATCGTCAACGACGGCACGGAGGACGCGTACGGGACGTGGCGGGTGACCGGGCCCGGCAGCGCGCTGATCCTCACGAACCCCGCATCGGGCGAGACGTGCAGGGTGAACGGGACGATCCCGGTCGGCCAGGTGCTCACGATCGTCACCGACCCGGCCAACGGGTCCATCAGCTTGCAGCCGTCCGGCGACGACTGGTGGCCGAACTTGGCCGACGGCAGCACGCTGTGGGCCATCCCGCCGGGCACGACAGCGGTGTCGCTCACGCTCACCGGCGCGTCGGGCGGGTCGCGGATCGACCTCGAGTACTTCGAGAAGTTCGGCTCGCCGTGGTAGGGGTCAACGACGCGTCGATCGCGTACCCGATCGACCCGTCGGGGCAGCGGCGGGCGCCGATCCTGTACCGGAAAGCCGTGCTGATCCCGCGGCACCTGCGGGTGGGTCGGTGGTCGCTGACGGCGGTGCTGACGGCGAACACGGCCCGGAACTGGGCTGGCTGGCGGATGGTGTTCGACGGCGGCCCGGAGCCCGGCTACGGGGGCCCGGTGGACGACGTCGAGATCAGCATCGGCCAGTCGGAGGGCCGCGCCGCGCCGATGATCACGCTGTCGGGGCCGGACGACATGTGCGTCATCAACGAGGGGCTGGCCTACCCGGACCCGGCGAACCTGGCGACATCGCAGGGCGCGCAGGCCTACGACGTCCGGACCGGTGTCGGGTCGACGGTGGTGCTGGCCTACATCGCCCGCAACGTCGGCCACCTCGCCATCCCTAGCCGGGTGACGCCCGCGTTCAACACCAACATCGCCGACCCGCTCGTCGGCGGCACGGTGTCCGGGAAGGCCCGGTTCGCGCCGCTGCTGGAGGAGATCGTGCGCCCGCTCGCCGAGCAGGCCGGGATCGCGGTGCGGGTCACCTCGACCACCTCCGGCGCGCGGACCCTGCGGGTGGCCAGCGTGGTGGACCGGACGAGCCAGGCCCGGTTTTCGGTCGGGCTGGGCAACCTGAAGCAGCTGACCTACAAGCTGACCGCGCCGACCGCGACGGTGGTGATCGGCGGTGGCCGCGGCGAGGAGACGGCCCGCCAGTTCATCCTCCAGGAGAACGCGGTCCAGAAGGCCGCGTGGAGACGGATCGAGGCGTTCTACGACTACCGGGCGGCCAGCGACGTCGACAGCGGCGTGGAACTCACCGCGGGCACGGCGAAGCGGCTCGCGGACTCCGCAGCGGTGGAGCAGGTCGACGTGGTGCCGGTCGACACGGACCGGCTGCGGTACGGCGTCGACTACCGCAACGGCGACAAGGTGCTCGTCGAGGTCGGGGCCGGGACCGGGCTGCTGCTGCCCGCGCCGATCCTGGAAACGGAGATCACGATCGACCGCGACCCGTCACGGAAGCTCGTCACGGTGATCCCGAAGATCGGGACGTTGTCCGTCCGGTCCGGGGTCATGGCCAGGTCCAACCAGCAGGTGGCCGACCTGCTACTCCGGGTGAGCCGCCTCGAACGCCGCTGAGTGACACCCCGGCACCAGCCTGCGGGGTATGGCGGAGACCAGTTACCCGTTCGACGCAGGCGCCGGTACCGCGGTCGATGAGGCCGCGTGGCGGGCGATGGCGTCCCGGTTCCTGGCCTCGGGGGTGATCGGGGCGTCCACTCGGGACGCTGCTGACACGAGCCTGCTGACCACGCTCGGCTCGGGCGGTGCGGGCGGCATCTTCCAGATGGCCGCGGGTGAGGCGTTCCTGTCGGGCATCAAGTACACGAACGACGCGACGCTGAACAAGATGGCGTCGACGAACCTGAACAGCAACCCGCGGATCGACCGCCTCGCGCTGAAGCTCGACACCACCGCGAACACGTGCGTCGCGGTGATCGTGGAGGGCACCCCGGCGGCGTCGCCGACGTCCCCGGCGATGCCGGACACCAGCACGGTGATCCACCTACCGTTGTACCGGGCGACCTGTCCCGGCTCGGCCAGCGCCCAGAACTACTCGAACCTCGTGCACGAGCGGATGTTCATCGGCGGCCGTCTCTACGTCGGCCCGTCGACGGGCGCTGCGGTCGCGGGGGTGGCGGGGTTCCAGAACGGCGACGAGTGGTTGCAGACGGACACGAAGGACCGGCTGCTGCGGCTTGGCGGGACGTGGGTCGGCACCCGGCCGCGCCAGTACGCGGGCACGAACACCTCGACCGGAAGCCCCGCCACGAGCAACCCGTCCAGCGGCACCCAGTTCACCGTCGCGAGCCTGACCGTGCCGGACCTTGGCTACGCGTACCAGATCCGGTTCACGGCACGCTGCCAGGTGGAGAGCCTCGGTAGCGACAACTACGTCGAGGGCTGGATCCGGGAGGCGAACGCGTCGTCGGGCACGATCCGGGCGGAGGGGTCGGCGTTCGCGCGCGGCGCGCTGGACGCGGCGCTGCTTCTGCCCGAGACCCGGCCGTTGACGGTGGCTGCGGGGGCGTCGACGACGTGGTACTTCACGATCCGGAACAACGTCGGCAGCGGCGTGATCCGCTGGACGACGCTGGCGAACTACTTCGCCGCGTCGGTGACCCCGCTCTGGTAGACCTCAGCGAACGGCCCCCGGCACGTAGCGTGCGCCGGGGGCCGTGTGCTGTGCGGGGTCAGCCGAGCTTTCCGGCCTTGACCGCGGCGAGGAACCGGTCGACGTCTTGCCGGTTGAGGATGAGCGCGCTGGCGGTGGGATTCTTCGAGTCCCGGATGCCGCGGACCTCACCCGCGCACGCCAGCTCCACGCACGAGCCACCGGAGTTACCTGACCGGCTGCTCTTCCGCCACGTCGCCCCCTTCAAAATCGAGTCCATGTCGTGCTCCTAGGTTGCAGTCACAGTTGCCTGCTCACCGTATCCACCAGCGACAACGAGTCTTCGTGTGACAGCGCGAGGGCGAGCATCTCTCGCATCGCGGCCTCGTGGCGCTCGACCCGCTCGGGCTCGTCGACGAACAGGCCGTCGGTGTAGGTCTCCACGTACACGACGCGTTCGCGGTCGCCCGCTGGGGTGAGGACCAGGAACGGGATGCCGCTGCCGGGGTGCAGGCCGACAGCGGTCGGGATGACGCGGACTTCGGCGGTCCCGGACCGGCCGACCTTGGCCAGGTGCTCCAGCTGCTCGCGCATCACCTCGGGGTCGCCCGTTGTCCGGTGCAGCACCTGCTCGTCGAGGACGAGTTGCAGGGAGGGCGGATGTTCGGAGGAGAGGCGGGCCTGCCGTGCCATACGCGCTTGAACGAGGCGGGCGACGTCTTGGGCGCTCAACGACGAGTTGGTGCTGAGAACGGCGTGCGCGTACCGCTCGGTCTGGACCAGGCCGTGGAAGAGCCATGGCTGGTAGACCTGGATCCCGACGGCGGTCTCCTCGGTGGCGAAGAACCGGCGCAACCGGTCCGGGATGGCGGAGCCCCACGGGGTGCGTGGCTTGCGCTGGCGTGCCAGCTCGGCAAGGTGTTCGACGGCGGCGCGTTCTTCCCCTGCCACCCCGTACCGGTCGAGCAGGTCTCGCAGCTCGGCGGGGCGGACGCCGACGGCGCCGACCTCGATGGTGCGGATCTTCGCCGTTGAGCAAGAGAGCGTTGCCGCGGCGTCTGCGCGCTCAAGGCCAGCGCGTTCCCGGAACCGCTGGAGCGCGCCGCCGAGCTCCTGCTTGTAGAGGGTGGGGCTGTCTCCCATGCTGCTCTGCTCTCCTCGATGATCGCGGTGACCCAGTGTGCATCACCGAGGCGAGCCCGCAGTTCCCTCCATTGGGGCACTGTGAAACCTTCACGTGAAGGTTTACCGTGAAGGAGCCCAGTAGCACACCGCAGGTGTGCGGGAGGGCGCCCGTCCCGCGTCCGCAGTCACAGTTGCCCGGCGCGGGGCGGGTCCCCCTGGGTTGCCTGGAGGTGCCTCGTGTCCGTGCTCGCTGTGATCGGTGTCTTAGCGCTCGTCGTCCTGGTGTGGACCGGCGTGCTGGTTCGTCGGGAGCAGCAGCGAGCGAGACGTGCCCGGTTCCGGGCGATTGCCGAGCGGGTGCGCGTCGTCAACGGCGGCCAGGACGCGCGGGCCTTCCAGCGTTCCCGCCCCCGAACTGCCGGTGCCGCGCAGGAGACGCTCCCCGTCCCTGCGCAGCGTCGGCGTGTGGTGTGCCCGGATCAGCCGATCCCCCCGGCGGCCTCCGGGCACACCACTTCCACCGGCCGCCACGCGAAGGTCGCGTCGTGATCGGGACGCCAGCCGCGAAGGCTGGCTACCGCTGGCTGTTCGTCGAAGGCCTTGGCCAGGAGAAGGCGCACCAGTTCCTTGAGCCGGTCGAGCCGGACAAAGAGGGCGTGCTCACCGCACTGTGCGGCCGCGAGGTGATGGCGTTCCGGACGCTGGACGGGTACCGGCTGCCAGCGTGCTTCGACTGCCTGGTCGCACACGGCGCGGGCGAGGCCGACAAGCTGGAGGACTGGACCGCTCGTGTGGCCGCGTCCAATCGGGTGACGTCGAAATGAACGTCGCGCACCCGGCCGGTTTCGTCTTTACTGCCTCCGTGGGGGGACACGGGTTCGTCTTAGGACGGCCTGCTCGGCGACGGCCCGGCTCATGACGGGGACCGTCGTCTGGTGGGTCGATCCCAGCGACGGCGCCGCCCACGCTTTCCACCGTTCCCGCCTTGGTCGCGGCCGAGCGGTGTTGACCACGGTGTGCCAGCGGAACCTGTTCGCGTACCGGGTCGAACGCCACGACAGCGGCCCGAAGTGCTTGGCGTGCCGGATGATGGTGGGCCCGCGCTAGCTGGCGTTGCGGCGTCGCGCGGCGGCGGACTTGGCGGCGAGCCCGAGGAAGTAGGCCTTGCGGGCGCTGGCGGCTCGTCTGGCGCGCTCGGTGGGATCGAGGATGCCTTCTGGGTCGACCTGCTTCTCGAACCGGTCGTTGGCGGCTTTGCGGGCTGCGGCGGTGCGCGCGGTGGCGTCGGTGGTGTTGGCCCACGAGACGTGGGCGGCGACGCGAGCGCGAAGGGAGCGCTGTGCGGGGGTCATCTCCATGAGCCGAGCACAGCGCTCCCGTGTCACCTACAGCCGGTCTGCCAAGGCCATCCGCTTGTGGGCGGCGTGCGCGCGGTCGTCGGCGGCCGACTCCGCGTAGATCCGCAGCATCTCCCGACTCGACCACCCCATCAGCCGCATCAGGTCTGTCTCCCCGCCGCCTGCGGCGAGCCAGTCGTGGGCGGCCTTGTGGCGCAGCAGGTGCGCGTGGAGACCGTCGATCCCGGCTTCCACGCCGCGCCGGCGGAACACCGTCTTCACCGCCGACACCGTGAGTGGCCCGGCGCCGCGCGTCGACAACCACAGCGCGGTCGACGGCCGCCCGTTCAGGTGCTTCGCGCGGGCCCGCAGGTAGCGGGACAGCGCTTGCCCGGTCTTCGCGCCGAACGGGACGTTGCGGTGCTTGTCACCCTTGCCCACGACCCTGGCGACGTCCAGCGCGAGATCGAGGTCGTCGAGGCTCAGGTTGACGACCTCGGAGAGCCGGGCGCCAGCGTCGAGGTAGAGCCGCACAAGGGCGGTGTCTCGGCGGGAGCGGAAGTCCTTGCCTTCGACGGCTTGGAGCAGGCTCACCAGCTGGCCGTCGGCCAGTACGGGAACCGGCTTGCGGGTCTGCTTCGGCTGCCGGATCTTGTCCAGCGGCGAGCGGTCCATCTCCTCCTCGTCGTCGACGAGGTACTTGAAGAACTGCTGGAGGCCCTTGTACTTGTTCAGGGCGGAGGACGCGGACCGGGTGCGGGTCATCCAGGCGAGGAACTCCTCGACGTGCGCGCGCTTGGTGTCCAGGGGGTCGGCCGCGGCCTTGGCGGTGCCGGGTGGGGCTTCGAGGTCGGCCGCGTAGTCGTCGAGGAAGTCGGCGAGCTGGGCGGCGGCGAGTTGGTAGATGTAGCGGGTGTTGGGGCTGAGGTTCGCGGCCCGCATGGACCGGTCCCAGTCGAGCATCCACTGGGCCCAGACGGCATTGCGGGGGCGGGGAAGGTTGTCGTCGGCCATGTCTCCCACAGTCGGGTCAAGGTGTCACGCAACGCTGTGCTTGACCCCGGCGACTGCCCGAGCACACGAAAAAGGCGGGTCTCCGCAGTGTCTACCTGCGAAAACCCGCCTGACCGTCGGGACGACAGGATTCGAACCTGCGACCCCTTGACCCCCAGTCAAGTGCGCTACCAAGCTGCGCCACGTCCCGGCCACACACCCCGTGAGGCGTGTGCTGAAAGCTTAGCGCATCCACAACGGACTGCTGACACGGGGGGTTGGTTGGGGTGATCATGGGGTTTACCTGCGGATATAGCAGAGGCCCGCGTGGTGCGGGCCTCTGCTCCCCTCGGTCCCGGTCGATCCCCCGACAGCTCGACCGACATCGCCAACTATGCGTTGGCGGTGTTTCGTTCACTACCGCCATAAGTCGAGTCTTTTTGGTCAACTTTCGTCCTACCGGCGGGTAGGGAAGCCTCCACGGTGAAGCCGCCGTCCTGGTGGCGGGTGGTGGTGAGGGTGCCGCCTAGGAGGGTTACGCGTTCGGAGAGACCGTGTAGGCCTGTGCCCTCGTGGTCTGGGGGTGGGGGGACCGTGGTGGGGGGTGCGTTGGTGATGGTGGCCTTGATGAGGCCGTTTCGCCTGGTCAACGTGATGTGGACTGGGGTGCCCGGGGCGTGTTTGGTGACGTTGGTGAGGGCTTCCTGGACTACGCGGTAGAGGGCGCGGCCTGCGGCTGGGGATGGTGGAGTTCTGGTGTCGTTGTCGTAGGTGACGGGGAGGCCTGCGGATCGTGCCCGATCGACCAGGAGGGGGAGGTGGTCGTAGCCCTCCGCCGGTTCTCTGGGGGCGTTGAGGAGGCCTAGGGCGGCGCGCATCTCGGCAAGGGTCTCCTTGGCGAGGGCGCGTACGCGTAGTGCGGTGTCCTTGGTGTGCGGTTCGGCGGTGGTGGCGGCCAGGGCGGCCGACTCCACGGCTATGAGGGTGGCGTGGTGGCCTACCGCGTCGTGGATTTCCCTGGCGATCCTGGCGCGTTCGGCTGACCTGGCGGTGGCTTCCCTGGCCTCCCACTCGGCTTCGCGGGCCCTGTCGGTTTCCGCGAGGCTCGCTGTGAGGTCGTGTCTGGTGGTGATGAGGGCGCCGATGGCGGCTGGCGCCGCGGACAGGAAGAACGTGTACGCGAGGGTGAGGACGGTTCGGTTCACGGAGAGGGACTCGTGGGCGATGACGAACGTGGCCGGGACCACGGTGGTTGCTGTGACGCAGGCGAGGATGACCGGTTGGGACTTGACGCGGCGGCCTGCGCGGTAGAGGGCGACCACCGCCGGGGGCCAGCCGAGGCCGCCGCAGAGGGCGGGGACGCAGAGCAGGACCGTCACCCACGGCCAGCGGAGGCGTAGAGGGAGGGCTAGGCAGGCCAGCAAGGCGGTGGGGACGGACCAGGTGAACGGGTACGTGCCCGCCATGAGGACCAGGCCCGCCGGGACGCCTACGGCGAGCAGTTCCAGGGCGAATCTGCGGGAGGGGATCACCAGGCGTCGCCGTTCGCTCGCTGGGCCACCAGGGCCGCCTGGACGCGGTTCTCCACGCCCAGCTTCGTGAACAGGGTGGAGACGTAGCTCTTCACGGTGGCCTCGGTGAGGCCGAGGTCGCGGGCGATGGCGGCGTTGGGTCTGCCCGCGGCGACCAGGGCCAGCACCTGGCGTTCCCGGCCCGTGAGGCCTGCCAGTTGGTGGTTCTCGCGCTGGGCCGTGCCCCTCAGGCGGGGTAGGAGGCGGGCGGTGATGCGGGGGTCCAGCACGGCGCCGCCCGCGGCCAGGTCGAGGACCGCGCGGACGAGGGCGTCGGGTTCGGCGTCCTTCAGCAGGAAGCCCTGGGCGCCCAGGTCCAACGCTGTGGCGACGTAGTCGTCCAGGTCGAACGTCGTCAGGATGGCCACGACCGGTGGGTCGGCCAACTCGTGCAGGCGGCGCAGGGCCTCGAGGCCGTCCACGCCCGGCATCTGCACATCCACCAGGACCACGTCCGGGTGAACTCGGGACACCACGTCGAGCAACTCGGCGCCGTCCGACGCCTCGGCGACGACCCGGATGCGGTCGTCGGTCTCCAGCAGGACCGCGAGCCCCCGCCTGAGCAGGGGCTCGTCGTCCGCCAGCACCACTCGCACGGCCACGTCGCCCAGGAGACCTCATTCGGCCTCCTGGAGCAACCTGGTCTGCTACTTCTTGCCGCCCTTGCCGCCGCCCTTGGCGCCCGGCTTGCCGCTGAAGCCGCGCTTCTCGCGGACGCGCACCGAGATGCGGACGGGGCTGCCGACGAAGCCGAACTCCTCGCGGAGCTTGCGCTCGATGAACCTGCGGTAGCCCGCCTCCAGGAAGCCGGAGGTGAACAGCACGAACGTCGGCGGCCTGGTCGAGGCCTGGGTCGCGAACAGGACCTTCGGCTGCTTGCCGCCGCGGACCGGCGGCGGGGTGGCGGCGATCAGCGCCGTCAACCACGTGTTGAGCCTGCCGGTCGGCACGCGGGTGTCCCACGACGCCAGCGCGGTGCGCAGGGCCGGGGCCAGCTTGCGGACGGCGCGGCCGGTCAGCGCGGAGATGTTGACCGTCTCCGCCCACGGCACGCGCACGAGGCCGCGTTCGAGTTCGCGGACCATCTCCTTGCGGCGGTCCTCGTCCACGAGGTCCCACTTGTTCATCGCCAGCACGATGCCCTTGCCGGACTCGACGGCCATGGTCAGCACGCGCAGGTCCTGCTCGCTGATCGGCTCGCTCGCGTCCAGCAGCACGATCGCGACCTCGGCGGAGTCGATCGCCGCCTTGGTGCGCAGCGATGCGTAGTACTCGGCGCCGCTGGCGAAGTTCACGCGCTTGCGCAGACCGGCCGTGTCGACGAAGCGCCACACCTCGTCGTCCAGCTCGACCATCGAGTCGACCGGGTCGACGGTGGTGCCCGCGACCGCGTCGACGACCGAGCGGTTCTCGCCGGTCAGACGGTTGAGCAGGCTGGACTTGCCGACGTTCGGCTTGCCGACCAGCGCCACGCGGCGGGGGCCCGCGACGGGGTTGAAGTCGTCGCGCGGGGACTCCGGCAGCGCCTTCAGGATCTCGTCGAGCAGGTCGCCCGAGCCGCGACCGTGCAGACCGGAGACCGGCCACGGCTCGCCCAGGCCCAGCGACCACAGGGACGCCGTCTCGGCCATCAGCCGCTCGTCGTCGACCTTGTTCGCGACCAGCAGCACCGGGCGCTTCGAGCGGCGCAGGATCTTCGCCACGGCCTCCTCGGTGGCCGTGTACCCGACGGTCGCGTCCACGACCAGCAGGATGACGTCCGCGGCCTCCATCGCCAGCTCGGCCTGCGCGGCGACGGCGGCCTGGAGACCGGTCGCGTCGGGCTCCCAGCCGCCGGTGTCGACCACGGTGAACTTGCGGCCGTTCCACAGCGCGTCGTAGGCGATGCGGTCGCGGGTCACGCCGGGCACGTCCTGCACGACCGCCTCGCGACGGCCGATGATGCGGTTCACCAGGGTCGACTTGCCCACGTTCGGGCGGCCGACCACGGCCAGCGTCGGCTGCGGGACCGCCGCCTCCTCGCCGTCCTCGGCGCCGTCACCGTCGAAGCCCGACCAGTCGGACTCGTCCGTCCACGTGCCGTCCAAGTCCGTCACTTTGCTTCTCCACTCACACTTCTGTCGCGAAAATCGTCCAGTTCGGCCACCAGGGTGGCCAGGCGGTCGCGCACCTGCTCGGTGGCGGCGTCGAGGGCCTGTCTGCCCTTCCCAGGGGGCACCTCGAACGGCTCGCCGACCAGCACGTCGACCACGGGCAGGAAACGGCGCCGGGCGCCTTCCGGGCGCAGCGTGCCCCGGCAGGCCACCGGCAGCACGACCGCGTCCGAGGACCTGGCCAGCCAGGCGGCCCCGTGCTGCGCGTCGGCCACGTCGCCGCTGCCGCGCGTGCCCTCGGGGAAGACGCCGACCACGCCACCGGCGCGGAGCACCTTCAACGCCGCGAGCAGCGGCGCCCGGTCGGGCACGCCTCGGCGCACCGACAGCTGACCGATCTTGCGCAGGAACCAGCCCAGCGGTCCCGCGAACATCTCCTGCTTGATCAGGAACACCACCCGGCGCGGCAGCGATCCGAAGAGCAGCGGCCCGTCCGCCATGGAGCTGTGGTTGGCCACGACCACGACCGCACCGGTCAACGGTACGTGCTCCCGGCCGTGCACCCGCACGCGGAACGGCAGCGCGTAAGGGTACCGCGCGATCCACCGGCCGAAGTCCGTCCAGCCCGCCGACGCCCCGTCGGGGAGTTGAGCGGTCACCTGGTCACCCGATCCGCCACCCGGAGGCCGCGCTGGTCGACCAGGTCGAGCAGCGCGGCGACGGTGCCCGCGAGGTCCAGCGACGTCGTGTCGACCTCGACGGAGTCGTCGGCGGGCCGCAGCGGGGACACCGCGCGCGTCGAGTCGTAGGTGTCGCGGCGCTGCACGTCGGCGAGCACCGCGTCCACGGTGGCGGTCCGGCCCGCGGCCGTGTCCTGCCTGGTGCGGCGCTGTGCGCGCGCTTCGGCGGACGCCGTCAGGTACACCTTCAGCTCGGCGTCCGGCGCGACGACCGTGCCGATGTCGCGGCCCTCCACGACGATGCCGTCGGCCTCGGCGATGATCCGCCGCTGCTCGGCGACCAGGAGTTCGCGGACCTCGCGCACGGCCGACACGGGCGACACCGCGAGGGTCACGTCCGCGCCGCGGATCTCCGCGCCGACGTCTTGGCCGTCCAGCGTCGTGGTCGCGCGGGCCGGGTCGGTGCCCAGCTCCAGCCGCGACGAGCGAGCGATGGAAATCACCCGTTCGGTGTCGAGCGGGTCGACGCCCGCGCGCAGCACCGCCAGGGTCACGGCGCGGTACATCGCGCCGGTGTCGAGGTACCGGGCGCCCAGGATGGCCGCCAGCCGGCGCGCCACGGAGGACTTGCCGGTGCCGGAAGGCCCGTCGAGGGCCACCACGCCACGCAGCTCACCTTGTCCCACCGCGACTTCCTCCTGAACGTCGATGACGCGGGCGGAAATGTCCCGACGCCCACAGCCCCCCATTGTGCCTGGTGCGGAGCGTCACGCACGAACCAGGCGTGGTTAGTCCTTGCCGCCGTCTACGAACAGCTCCTGGCCGGTCACGCCGGAGGCCTGCTCGGAGCAGAAGAACAGCACGGCGGCGGCGACCTCGTCGGCCGTGGCGAGCCTGCCGAGCGGGGTCCGCGACTCCACGTCGGCGACGTGGTCGGCGAAGTCGTCGACGGCCGACTCGGTGCGCTCGCTGGCGATCAGGCCGGGCACGACCACGTTCACCGTCACGCCCGCGGGGCCGCCGTTCCACGAGAGGCTGCGCGCGGCGGCGTGCACCGCGCCCTTGGCGGCGGCGTACGCGCCCAGTCCGGGGATGCCCGCGCGGACGACGGCGCTGGACAGCAGCACCACCCGGCCCCAGCCCGCCTCGGTCATGCCGGGCAGGAACGTGCCGACCAGGTCCAGCATGCCCTCGACGTTGGCGCGCACCAGGGCGCGCGGGTCCTGGGACCACGCGAAAGCGTTGTGCACCAGCACGTCCACCGGTCCGGTGCGCTCCAGCAGCGCCTCGGCCGAGTCCGGGTCGGCCAGGTCGAACCGCTCGGCGCGCACGCCCAGCGCCTCGACCCGCTCACGGCCGGACCGGTAGGTGGCCACGACCTCGTAGCCGTCCTTGACCAGGGCCGCCGTGATCGCGCCGCCGAGGCGACTCGCTCCCCCCGTGACGATCGCCTTGCGCACGAACGAACCCCGCTCCCCGTGATCGGCCGTTTTCCACCGTACCCATCCGAACGGTCACGAGCCGTCACCGGTTCAACGCGGGGGCGTCACCGCTGCTTCAGGTCGGTCCGGAGCGCGGCGGCGCCCCTGAGGTAGACGTGCCTGACCTCGGACCGGGTCAGGTCGGTCTCCACGTGCGCCATCAGCCGGATCACCCTGGGCATCGCGCCGGGCACGGCCATCTCGGTCGCGGACAGCAGCGGCACGTCGTCCAGACCGGCCTGCCGCGCCGCGTACGCGGGGAACTCGCTCACCAGGTCCGGGGTCGCCGTGAGGATCACGCTGATCACCTCGTCGCTGGTGAGCCCGTTGCGCGTCAACACCTCCCGGACCAGTTCGGCCGTCGCCTCCAGGACCTGGTCCCGGTCGTCCGCGTCGGTCTGGGTCGCACCGCGAATCGCTCGTACCGCCATTCGGCCGACTCTAACGGTCACCGCCCGAGAGGTCCGCGAGCAACAGGCCGCTGCGGGGTTTCGGCGTGAAGTAGGTGCTCTTGCGCGGCATCCTCTCCCCCGCCGCGTGCACGGCCAGCACATCGGCGAGCGGGACCGGCGCGACCAGCAGCACCGCGTCGGCGGCGACGGACCGCCAGCGCTCGTCGGTCACCGGCCGCACCTGCGCGCACTCGGGGTCCAGGCCGAGCGCCTTCGCCAGCAGCACGGACTCCACGGCGGCGTGGTCGATGCCGGGGGTCGGCAGCTCGACGCGGAGCACCCGGTCCGGGCACACCACGACGACCACGCCGGGCTCCGGCGGCACGACGGCGGGCAGGTCGTCGACGCGCAGGTCGACCGCGCGCCACGCCGCGGCCAGGTCGTCGGCGGTCAGGCCGGTGTCCACGAGCGCGCGGTGGATCGGGCCGATCCGCAGCGCGGGCCCGGCCGTGACCAGCGCGAGCAGGCCGCTGAGCCCGGCGGCGGCCGCGGCGGCGACCCGGTGGTTGCCGTCGGCGACCAGCAGCTGGTGCGCCCCGGCGGCCTCCAGCAGCGTGTCCTGGGCCTCGCCGGGGCCGACCAGCCACAGCCGGTGCCGCCGTCCGCCCGAGTCGACCAGCGACACCGCGGGCTCGTGGACGAACTCGGCGTGCAGCAGCGCGGTCAGCTCGTCGCGCTCGGCGACCGGCACGAGCATCGCGGCGCTGGTGGCGACCCCGAGCCCGGCGAGCACGCGGGCGCGTTCGGCGACGACGTCCGGGTACACCTGCTCGCTGTGCCGCACCCGGCTGATCCCGTCCGCGTCGACCGCGGCCGGGTCGACCATGCAGAGCAGGCCGCACGCCGTCCCGTCCGGGCCGTCCACCCAGTACGGCGCGACCACGTCGTCGACCTGCCGGTACGACTGGCGCAGCAGCTCGGCGAGCGCCGCGCGGGCGGCGGGCAGCGACTCCAGCAGACCCGTCCCGGCGGCGAGCGCGGCCGGTGTGCGGTGGGGGTGCTGCACGGCGAGCAGCGTCCCGCGACCACCGCCGGGAGCGGCCAGCGCGCGGACCACCCGGTCCGGCTCGGCGAACTCGTCCACGTCCGGACCCGGTACCCGGTCCCGCACGACCCATCCACGCCGCACCGGCTGAAGCCATCCCGTCATCCGGGCACGGTACTGCGGCGGCAGGTCCCGTCATGGGACGTAAAGTAAGCTTTAGACTGTGAACGTCGAGGTCACGCCGCTACCGGGAATCGGCACCCGTCAAGACTTCATGATCCGAGCGGGCCGCCGGATCGGGGTGATCACCTACCGCGACGGCAAGTTCGAGTTCATCATCTCGAAGACCGACGACCCGGACGCGTGCTCGGCGTCCATACCGCTGACCCCGCAGGAAGCGGGGACGCTGGCCGGTCTGCTCGGCGCGCCGCAGCTGGTGGCGCACCTGGCGAACCAGCACAGCGAGGTCACCGGGATCGACACCAAGCAGTTCCCGATCGTCCCCGGCTCGCAGTTCGACGGCGGGGAACTCGGCGACACGCAGCTCCGCACCCGCACCGGCGCGTCGATCGTCGCCGTCGTGCGCGCGGGCACCGTGCACCCCTCGCCCCGCCCGGACTTCGTGTTCACCGGCGGTGACCTGGTCGTGGTGGTCGGCACGTCGGACGGCCTCTCGCAGTCCGCCGAGATCCTGGGTGGTGGCTGAGCACCCGTGCACACGACAGCGATCGCACTGATCCAACTCGGGGCGGTCTTCTTCGGCTTGGGCCTGCTCGGCCGGGTCGCCTGGAAGATCGGCATCTCCCCCATCCCGCTCTACCTGATCGGCGGACTGGCCTTCGGCCACGGCGGGCTGATCCCGTTGGACGGCATCGGGGAGTTCACCCACATCGCCAGCGAGATCGGCGTGGTGCTCCTGTTGCTGCTGCTCGGCTTGGAGTACTCGGCGAGCGAACTGGTCACCGGCCTGAAGAAGTCGTGGACGGCCGGGCTGCTCGACATCGTGCTGAACGCGACGCCGGGCGCGGTCGCGGGGCTGCTGCTGGGCTGGGGCCCGGTCGGGGCGCTCGCGATGGCGGGCGTCACCTACATCTCCTCCTCCGGCATCATCGCGAAGGTCCTCGGCGACCTCGGGCGGCTCGGCAACCGGGAGACGCCGGTCGTGCTGTCGGTGCTGGTGTTCGAGGACCTGGCGATGGCCGTGTACCTGCCGATCCTGACCGCCGTGCTGGCGGGCGTGAGCTTCCTCGGCGGGTTGAGCGCGGTGGGCATCTCGCTGGCCGCGATCACGGTCGTGCTGGTGATCGCGTTGAAGTACGGCAAGTACGTGTCCGCGATCGTGGACTCGCCGGACGCCGAGGTGTTCCTGCTCAAGGTGCTCGGGTCGGCGCTGCTGGTGGCGGGCATCGCCTCGCAGCTCCAGGTGTCCGCCGCCGTGGGCGCGTTCCTGCTGGGCATCGCGATCTCCGGCTCGACGGCGGAGAACGCGACCCGGATGCTCGAACCGCTGCGCGACCTGTTCGCGGCGATGTTCTTCGTGGTGTTCGGGTTGAACACCAACCCGGCGTCGATCCCGCCGGTGCTCGGCGTCGCGGTCGCGCTGGCCGTGGTGACGACGCTGACGAAGGTCGCGACCGGGTGGTGGGCGGCGAAGCGGCAGGGCATCGCGAAGATGGGCCGGGCCCGTGCCGGGGCGGCACTGGTGGCACGCGGGGAGTTCTCCATCGTGATCGCCGGGCTGACGGTGGCGTCCGGCGCGGTGGACGAGAAGCTGGCCGCGCTGGCGACGGCGTACGTGCTGCTGATGGCCGTGCTCGGACCGGTGACGGCGCGCATCGTGGAACCGGTGGTGGGCCTGGTGCGCAAGCGCCGCGGCGTGCGGGAGACGGCAACCGCCTGAACGGCTCTGCGACGTTCGGGTGAACCCCGGTATCTGAGGGGTGTGGCGCGGCTCACTAGTGGCAGGAGTCAGAACCGCCGCCACCGTCCCCGAAGGGGGTCGTCATGTCACAGCCGACGAGCGCCGAGACCACTGGTCGTTACCTGGTGCTCCTGGAGAACAACGCCACCGCCGCGGGTGTGCGCGAACTGGACCGGGTAGCAGGCATCCAGGTCGCGACCACCGCGGACACCGTCGCCGAGCAGATCGCGGGCTCGGACGGCGTGATCTTCCACGAACTCGGCATCGCGGTCGTGGACGCGAGCCCCGACCAGGTGCCGGGCCTGAACCGCGCGGTCGACGAGCCCGGCCCGGTGCTCGCCGTGGAAGCCGAGCGGGTCGTGCACGCGATCACGTCCACGTCGACCGACTCCGACGTGGCCGCCGTGGACGAGTCGGTGTTCACCTGGGGGCTCCAGGCCGTCGGCGCGAACCTGAGCACCGCCACCGGGCGGGGCATCCGGGTCGCGGTGCTGGACACCGGGTTCACCGTGGCGCACGCGGACTTCGCGGGCCGGACCGTGACGACCAGTTCGTTCATCACCGGCGAGACGGTGGACGACGCGCACGGGCACGGCACGCACTGCATCGGGACGTCGTGCGGGCCCCGGCGGCCCGCGTCCGGGCCGGGGTACGGCGTGGCCTACGAGGCGGAGATCTACGCGGGGAAGGTGTTGAGCAACGCCGGGTCCGGGTCGGACGGCGGGATCCTCGCGGGGATCGAGTGGGCCATCGCGAACGGGTGCGCGGTGGTGTCGATGTCGCTGGGGGCGACCGTTCGGCCGGGCACGCCGTACTCGCCGATCTTCGAGCAGGCGGCGGCGCGGGCGTTGGCGAAGGGGACGTTGATCGTCGCCGCGTCGGGGAACGACAGCCGTCGGCCCGGGTCGGTGGCGCCCACCGGACACCCGGCCAACTGCCCGTCGATCATGGCCGTGGGGGCGGTCGACGTGAGTCGGGCCATCGCGTTCTTCTCGTGCGGGACCGTGGACACGATCGGGGCTGTGGACGTCGTCGCCCCAGGGGTGGACGTGTACTCGTCGTGGAACGCCGCGCCGGGGACGAAGAGGTTGCAGGGGACGAGCATGGCCACGCCGCACGTGGCGGGAGTGGCGGCGTTGATGGCGGAGAAGTACGGGGCCCGCGGGTTCGAGCTGTGGGCGCGGTTGGCGCAGACGGCTCGCAGGTTGCCCTTGCCATCCACGGATGTCGGTGCAGGATTGGTGCAAGCTCCCTGAGTGCCCGCATCCCCCGGAGGTCGATCGGTGGTCAAGGTCGTGGTGTCGATCGCCGATTCGAGCCTGGGGCGGGTGGACGCCGTCGTCGCCGGGTTGAAAGCGGCCGGGATGGTCGTGGACGACGTGATGGAAGCCCTGGGGATGGTGACCGGGGGTGTCGCGGAGTCGGCGATGGGCCGGTTGAAAGCGGTGCCGGGGGTTGACGAGGTGGAGAGGCAGCGGGCTGTGGGGTTGTGAGGGTTTCCGGCTGGGCGTTCGGCTGGGTTTCCGGGCTGTGGAGGGGTTTTCAGGCCTGGGAGTCGCCGGTAGCCGGAAATGTCGTACCCCTGTCGTAGCGTGTGCGTCGGGGGGTTCTCACTGGCGGGGGACCCCTGGGCCGCTGTGGTTTTCTGTGGCTGGGGGGGGTGCCGGTTCCGGGGTGGTCAGTCGGTGGCCGGCGGATCGGTGTGGGTCACCCGGCGGCTGCGATTTCCAGCGTGCTGTGGCCGATTTGACATGGGGACCCCTCATTTCGGCCTTTGTCGGGCTCAAAAGCCGGTCCAAAGAGAGTCCCGCCCGACTGCAATTTTAAGGCCGAAATCCCCATGTCAAATCGGCCACGTTCCGTGGCCAGCGCCTGCTAGTACCAGCCAGCCCACCACCAACCCTGTGCCTGCTGGGTGGGCCGCTACCTTGTATTGGGCCTGCTTGTGGCTAATCGGTTGGCCCTGTGCCTGCTAGGTGGGCCACTGCGTCGTCTTGGGCCTGCTTCTGGTCGCCAATCATTGCTGTGCCTGCTGGGTGGGCCACCGCCTTGCCTTGGGCCTGCTTGTGGTCACCAATCGGCACTGTGCCACCTCGTCCTGGGCCCCTTGATGATCAATTACCACCTCACCCGCTCGGACTGTGGCGTGTGGTCCTTGTCGATGGCTCGTTCGTGGGTGGGAAGATGGGTCGCACGACCGCGGTTGGCCGGGACGTTCGTCCGAGCCTGGGGTTCCCGGATCGAACAAGTGTTCTATGCTGTGGCCGGGTCGAGCCGGTATTGCCAGAGAGGAAACCAGAACGTGTCTAACACGCTCACGGAGCAGAGTGACCAGGTAGACGCGGTGGAAGCCAAGATTCCGGCGGCCCCCGAGGCCGTTGTGGAGTCGGTGCCCGCGGCGAAGCCGGTGGACGAGGCCGCTGCGAAGGTGGCCGCTGACGCGCCCGCCGAGCCCGCTGTGGACGAGGCGCCCGCCAAGCCGGTCAAGCGGGCCAAGAGCACGGCCAAGAAGACCCGGACCGTCGAGTTGACGCTCACGGTCACCGGGACCATGGACGGCGACTGGCAGGCCGACCTGCTGCACGGCACCCAGCGTGTCGTGCAGGGCCTCACCATCCCGGCCATCGCGGTGTCCAAGGCCGCGAAGGAGCTGCACGAGGACATCTTCAGCGGCATCGAGACCGTGCTCGAAGCGGCGCGCGACCAGCACCGCACCCGCATGGAGGAGCTCGAAGCCGAGCTGGCCAAGGTGAAGCAGGCGTTGGCCGAGCTGAGCGACTGACGGAGGAAACCGACGAAGGGCCCCCACCGAGCACAACGGTGGGGGCCCTTCGCGTTTACCTGTTCGGGTCCAGCAGGAGTTTGCCGCTGGTGCGGCGGGCGCGCAGGTCCTCGTGGGCCTTGCGGACCTCGGACATGGCGTACTCGCCGCCGGGAACGGCGCGGAGCTTGCCGTCCAGCACCAGGCCGAACAGCTCGTCCATCGCGCGGTGCACGACGCCGCCGGGCAGGCGGAACGCGTGCGGCAGCCACATGCCGATGACGGCCGTGGAGCGCGCGAGCAGCTTCACCGGGTCGACGGGAGCGGGCTTCTCGCGGCTGGCCATGCCGTAGAACGCGAGCCTGCCGAACGGAGCCAGCGCGGCGATGCTCTGGTCGGTCACGGTGCCGCCCGCCATGTCCAGGACGATGTCAACGCGGCGGCCGTTGTTGGCCTCCTGCAAGGCTTCCGTCATGTTCTCCTCGGTCGAGGAGATCGCCACGTCGGCGCCGAGGTCGAGCGCGAGCTTGCGCTTGTCGTCGGTGCTGGCGGTCGCGATCACGCGGCCCGCGCCCCACAGCTTCGCCAGCTGCACGGCGATCGTGCCGACGCCACCGGCGGCGGCGTGCACGACGACGCTCTCGCCCTCCAGGAGATGCGCGCTGCGGCGCAGCAGCAGCCACGCGGTCGCGCCCTGGACGACCATGCTGAGCGCGGTCAGGTCGTCCACGCCCTCCGGCACGTCGAACGTGGTCGCGGCGGGCGCGACGGCCTTCTGCGCGTACCCGCCGCCGCCCTTGGTCAGCGCGACGACGCGGCGGCCGTCCGCCGTGGTGCCCGCGATCTCGCCGCCGGGCACGATCGGCAGCACCGTCCTCGACAGGTAGGAGTTCTCGGCTTGGTGGGTGTCGGCGTAGTTGAGGCCGGCACGGTGGACGTCGATCAGGACCTCGCCGGGGCCCGCGACGGGGTCGGGCAGGTCGACCTCGGTGAGGACCTCGGGTCCGCCGAACTCGGTGATCTGGATGGCGCGCACGGGTTTCAGGCCTCCTGACCGGTCGCGAAAGCGCCGGGGTCGACGGGCATGCGGTCGCCGGTCGCGGTGCGCGGACCGGGGGCGTTGCGGAAGGTGAACGGCTGCGACTCGCGGCCGGGGACGACGAACCAGCAGTCGCCGGTGCCGTCGGACTGGGCGATCGCCATGAAGGCGTCGACGACGTCGGAGACCTCGAGGATCGGCAGGTTCGTGGCGTCCAGCTGCGCGCGGAACGGCGTGATGATGGCGGTGTCCGCGAACGACGGGCACAGCGCGTTGACGCGCACGTGGTCGCGCACCAGCGACGGCGCGAGCGAGCGGACGAGACCGACGACGGCGGTCTTGTTGGCGCCGTAGATCGGGTCGAGCGGCGTCGGCGTGATGCCCGCCATGCTGGCCGTGGCGATGATCTGGCCGCGGCTCTCGCGCAACGCGGGCAGGGCGGCGTGCACGCCGTAGACGACGCCGTCGAGGTTGATGCCCATGACGCTGCGGTAGCGCTCGGGGTCGAAGTCGTCGCCGAGGCCGAACCCGGTGGAGATGCCCGCGTTCAGCGCGATGAGGTCCAGCGAGCCGTAGCGCTCGACCGCGAGCGCCACCGCGGCCTTGCTGTGCTCGGGGTCGCGCACGTCGCAGTGCGCGAACAGGCCGTCGACCTCGTCGGCGATCACCTTGCCCCGGTCGCCGTCGATGTCGGCCACGACCACGCGCGCGCCCAGTTCGGCGAGCCGCCTCGCCGCGCCCGCGCCGATCCCGTTCGCCGCACCGGTGATCAGCGCGACCTTGCCCTCGAACCTGCGGTCCTCCACCGGCACTGCCTCCTCGTGACGTACATTCCGACCAGTCGGTATGGTTCTGGTGGTCATGCTAGGCCGTCAGGCTGGCGCGGGCCAGTCCGCGCGGAGTACTTTCTAAGCGCTTGCTTAGCTCACGTTCAAGGAGGAACCAGTGGCTGCAGAAACCGCTTCGCGGGTAGCGATCGTCACGGGCGCGGCGCGCGGCATCGGCGCCGCGACCGCGTGGCGACTGGCCCAGGACGGCTTCGCCGTCGCGCTCCTCGACCTCGACGTGCAGGGCTGCGCCGACGCCGCCGAGAAGATCAACGCCTCGGGCGGGCGCGCGTTGGCGGCGGCCGTGGACGTCAGCGACTCGGACCAGGTCGCCGCGGTCGTGCAGAAGGTCGCCGACGAGCTCGGCGCGCCGACCGTGCTGGTCAACAACGCGGGCATCCTCCGCGACAACCTGCTGTTCAAGATGACCGACGGCGACTGGGACGCGGTCATGAACGTCCACCTCCGGGGTGCGTTCCTGATGAGCCGCGCGGTGCAGAAGTTCCAGACCGAGCAGGGCTGGGGGCGCATCGTGAACCTCTCCAGCACCTCCGCGCTGGGCAACCGCGGCCAGGCCAACTACGCCACCGCGAAGGCCGGTCTCCAGGGCTTCACCAAGACCCTCGCGATCGAGCTGGGCAAGTTCGGCGTCACGGTCAACGCCATCGCGCCGGGCTTCATCGCCACGGAGATGACGGCCGCCACCGCCGCGCGGATGAAGGTGGACTTCGAGGACTTCAAGAAGGCCGCCGCCGCGGCGATCCCGGTCGCCCGCGTCGGCACGCCCGACGACATCGCCCACACGGTCTCGTTCCTCGTCAGCGACGGGGCCGGGTTCGTGTCGGGTCAGGTCATCTACGTCGCAGGCGGACCGAAGGACTGAGGGGCACACCGATGCGCGTTTTCGCTTCGCTGGACGAGTACGCCGCCGCCAAGGGCGAGCACCTGGGGTACGGCGACTGGCACGAGATCACCCAGGACGAGATCAACCTGTTCGCCGACGCGACCGGCGACCACCAGTGGATCCACATCGACCTGGAGAAGGCCAAGGCGGGCCCGTTCGGCGCGCCGGTGGCGCACGGGTACCTGACGCTGTCGCTGATCCCGTTGCTGGTGAAGGACATCTACACCATCGAGGGCTTGAAGATGGGGGTGAACTACGGGCTGAACAAGGTCCGCTTCCCCAGCCCGGTGGTCGTCGGGTCGCGGGTGCGGGCCGGTGCGGAGATCGTCGACGTCGTCGACTTCCCGCCGGGCAAGCAGGCCGTGGTGAAGGTGACCGTGGAGATCGACGGCAACCCGAAGCCCGGCTGCGTGGCCGAGACCGTGGTGCTGTTCGTGGCGTAGTCGGGGTGGGTGGCGTGCTCGTCACGCCACCCGCAACGACCCCATGAGCAGGTCCGCGTAGTGCCGGGCGATGTCCTCGGCCGACAGCGGACCGTCCACGTGGTACCAGGTGCCGAGGTGGTGCACCGCGCCGAAGTAGTGGTGCACGGCCACGTCGGCGGGCACGTCCTCGCGGAAGACCCCGGTGCTCTGCCCCTCTTCGACGAGCGCGCGGAAGCGCTCGTGGTAGCGGCGGCGTTCGGCCCGCACCTCCAGGCGCTTGTCCTCGGCGAGGTGGTCGGCCGACCGGAAGTACACCTTCGCCTGGTCGAAGTTCTCGATCGACGTCACGATCACGTCCGCCGCGGCCGCGTGCAGCCGTTCGGCGACCGGCCCGTCGCCGGAGGCGATCTTCTCCAGGCGTTCGGTCTGCATCCGCAGGACGCTGCCGTAGATCTCGTGCAGCAGGTCGTCCTTGGACCCGAAGTAGTGGTACATCGCCCCCTTGGTGACACCGGCGCGGTCCACGATCTCCTGCACGGCCACCCGGTCGAAACCCTTGGCCGCGAACAACTCGGTGGCGGCGGCGATCAGCCGTTCCGGGACAGTGCCGTTGGTCACCGCCCAAGCCTACCTACCCGGTGCTCGGGAACAGCATTCCCGCGAACAGCGCGGCGATGTTCCACGCGTCGTCGTCACCGCGGTGGTGGGTGCCTTCCAGCGGCAGACCGGCGATCCTCAACGCGGCGTCCAACCCGACTTCGCGCGGCAGCCTCCGGCTCAACGCGAACAGCGTCTTCACGTTCACGTGCCGCGGCCCGAACGGGTACGAGCCCTGCCGTTCGAACTGCTTGCGGTCGTAGTCGCCGTAGCTCGCCCACACCCGGTCGCGGGACCCGAAGTCCTTGCGCAGCAACCGGCACGCCTCCGCGTACGTCACACCGCCCGCGACCTGCTCCGCGGTCAGCGTCGTCAACGACGTGCAGAACTCGCTGACCGTCGACCGTTCCGGCCGCACCAGCACGCTGTGCTTGCCGACCCGTTCCCCGGACTCGACGTCCAGTTCGCACACGCCGATCTCGATGATCTCCGACACCTGCCCCGCGGGTGGCTCCCCCGCCCAGCAGGTGGCTTCGACGTCCACCACCAGCACTCGATCCAGTTTCACCGGGAGATCGTCGCAGGAATGCGGGAACCCCGCGCCCGACTTTTCGCCGGACGCGGGGTTCCAGTGGTTCGGTCAGCCCGCGATCGACAGGCCGCCGTCGACCACGAGCGTGGCGCCGGTGACGTAGCCGCCCGCGGCGGACGCGAGGAAGACCACGGCCGCGGCCAGTTCCTCGGCATCGCCGACGCGGCCCATGGGCGCCCTCTTCAGGTGCGCCTCCAGGTAGCCGTCCGGGTAGGTGTCGGTCATCTCGCTCTCGAAGTAGCCGGGCGCGATGGCGTTGACGCGGATCCCCTTGCGGGAGCTCCACTGCGCCGCCAGGTCCCGCGTGAGGCCGAGCAGCGCGGCCTTCGACGACGAGTACGCGGCCTGCGGCAGGCCACCGGACATCAGGCCCAGCACGCTGGAGATGTTGATGATGGAACCGCCGTTGGCCATCGCCGCCGCGGCCGCCTGCGCCATCCAGTACGCGCCGTTGAGGTTCACGTCGATGACGCCGCGGAACTGCTCCGGCGTCTCGCGCGACGCGGGCACGGCCGTACCGACACCGGCGTTGTTGACCAGGATCGAGACCGGCCCGAACGCGGCGGCCTCCTCGGCGACCCGGCGGCAGTCCTCGGGCAGCGCCACGTCGGCCTGCACGATCAGCGCCCGCCGACCGGCGTCCTCGACGAGCTGCGCCGTGTCCTTGAGGCGCTCGGCGCGACGAGCCGCGAGCACGACGTCCGCGCCCGCCTCGGCGAGGGCCTTGGCGAACGCGACACCGAGCCCGGAGGACGCGCCGGTGACGATGGCGACCTGGCCGTCGAGGCGGAACTTGTCGAGGATTCCCATGTCAGCAAAGCCTTTCCGGGTGAGTGGTCACAGACCGAGGTCGCGGCCGATGAGTTCCTTCATGATCTCGTTGGACCCCGCCCAGATCTTCGTGACCCGAGCGTCCATCCACGCCCGCGCGACCCGGTACTCGGTCATGTACCCGTAGCCGCCGTGCAGCTGCACGCACGCGTCGAGCACCTCGTTCTGCACGTCCGCGCTCCAGTACTTCGCCTTCGCCGCGTCCACGGCGGTCAGCTCGCCGCGGGTGTGCGCCAGCGTGCACTGGTCCAGGTACGCCTGCGTCACGTCGACCTTGGTGACCAGCTCGGCGAGCAGGAACTTGTTGGCCTGGAACGACCCGATGGACTGGCCGAACGCCTTGCGCTCCTTGGTGTACTCGATCGTCTCCAGCAGGATCTGCGCGGCGTGCGCCAGGTTCGAGATCGCGCCGCCGATCCGCTCCTGCGGCAGGCGTTCCATCATGTAGACGAACCCGCGGTCGACCTCGCCGATGACCTGCTCGGCGGGCAGCCGCACGTCCGAGAAGAACAGCTCCGCCGTGTCCGACTCCGGCTGCCCGACCTTGTCCAGCTTGCGCCCGCGCTCGAACCCCTTCATCCCGGTCTCGACGGCGAACAGCGTGATGCCCTTCGCCCCCTTCTCCGGCGAGGTGCGCGCGGCGACGACGATCATGTCGGCCGAGTACCCGTTGGTGATGAACGTCTTGGAGCCGTTGAGGATCCAGTCGGACCCGTCGCGGACGGCGACGCTCTTCAGCGCGGCCAGGTCGGACCCGCCGGACGGCTCGGTCATGCCGATCCCGGTGGTCATCTCACCGGAGCAGAACCGCGGCAGCCACCGCTGCTTCTGCTCCTCGGTGCCCAGGTCGACGAGGTAGGGCGCGACCACGTCGCCGTGGATCCCGATGCACGAGGCGACACCGGCGCTGAGCTTGCACAGCTCCTCACCGAACACGGTGTTGAACCGGTAGTCGTTCGCGCCGCTGCCGCCGTACTCCTCCGGCACCTCGAGCCCGAGCAGGCCTTGCCGACCAGCCTCGAGCCACGCGTCGCGGTCGATGAACCGCTGCTCGACGTACTTCTCGTAGTTCGGCCGCAGCGTGCGGTCCACGAACTCGCGCGCCGACTCCCGAAAAGCGTGGTGATCCGCGTCGAACAGCGTCCGCTGCACGAGTGCCTCCCCGAAAACGAACATACTAAGCGGTTGCTTAGAACTAAGCGTGCGCTTAGATTGCTATACGATCGCCCCTCTGTCAACACCGTCCGGAGGACACATGACCAGCCTGGGTGAGGCCGAGTTCGCCCTGCTCGACCAGTCCTGGCACGACGCCATCACCCCGGACGCGGCCCGCAGGATGCTCATCGCGGCGGCGCAGGCGTTCGCCGACAAGGGCTACCACGCCACCACGACGAGGGACATCGCCGCCCGCGCGGGCATGAGCCCGGCGGCCGTCTACATCCACTACCGCTCGAAGGAAGACCTCCTCTTCCAGATCAGCAAGATCGGCCACGAGCGCTCGCTGAAGCTGCTGACCGCGGTGCAGGACCCCGACCCCGCCGACCGGATGGCGGCCACGGTCGCCGCGTTCGCCAGCTGGCACGCGGAGTTCCGGACCACGGCACGGGTCGTCCAGTACGAACTGGGCGCGCTGTCCCCCGAACACCACGCCGTCGTGGCGGAGCTGCGCCGCAAGATCGAGACCCACGTGCGGGTCATCGTCGAGGACGGCGTGAAGTCGGGTGCCTTCCAGGTTCCGGACCAGAACGGCGCGGCGCTGGCGGTGCTGTCGCTGTGCATCGACGTGGCCCGGTGGTACCGGCCGGACGGGAAGCGGACGCCGCGGGAGATCGGCGAGCTCTACGCCGACCTGGTCCTGCGCATGCTGCGCCCGCTGAGCTGACCAGCAACACCCACCACAGCAGGTCGACAACGACCCACGACCGATGACCGATGACGGACCGGCGACCGGCCACGTCCAGTTGGTGACCCACGACGACACCGACAGCCAGTTGGTGACCCACGACGCGACTGGCGACCAGTTAGTGATCCACGACGACACCGACAGCCGGTTGGCGACCACGACGGCACTGGCGAGGCGGGTACGGAACGTGGCCGATTTTACTTGGGGTTTTTGGCGCTAAAATGTGTCGGGCTTCAGGCGTTCAATCCCGCCTTTTCGGCCCGACAAGCGCCAAAAAGAGGGGCCCCAAGTCAAATCGGCCACAGCACGCTGGAAATCGCAGCCACCTGGCCGACCCACGACAAACCGGCAGCCACCCCAGCCGACCCACGACAAACCGGCAGCCCGGCCGACCCACGACAAACCGGCAGCCCGGCCGACCCACGCTCACACCCACAGCACAGCACAACGCCCGCCGACCCCAGCGGGTCGACGGGCGTTGCGCTCGAGCTTCCGTCCCTAGTGGACGCTGCGCTTCGAGTACAACCCGGCCGCCAGGGTCACGCCCACCGCGGCGAGTGCGATCTGGATGAAGAGCTCGATCCAGTCGAAGAACCCCGACGTCTCCTCGACACCGAACGCCCGCGCGATGAACGTCCCGATGAACGCGGCGACGATGCCGACCACGATGGTCAGCCACAGCGGAATGGGCTGCTTGCCCGGCGCGACCAGCTTGCCCAGCAGGCCGATGATCAATCCGATGACCAGAGCGCCGATGACGCTGCCGATGCTCACGATTCCTCCTGCGGGTTGGTGAAGCGCCCCGGTCCCGTGTCCGGGCACTTCGCCGGTCATCATCCCACCGAACTGGGCTTTCGCACGGTGAACAGCGGGTTTATTCGCCCACTTCAGTGACCGAACACCCCGCGCCTGCCCGCGGTCTGGTCCATCCAGTTGTGGATGATCCCGGCCCAGTCGGCGTTCACGGCCTCGTGGTGCGACAGGTGGAAGTGGCCGAAGCTGTCGCCGCCCGCGCGGAACATCCCGCCGCGGCGGTCGGCCTCCAGGATGACCCACAGGCTGTGCGGGTCGGCGACGAAGGTCAGCTCCACCTGGCTGATCTTGGAGATGAACTGGTGCGGCGGCACGAACTCGATCTCCTGGTAGAACTGCAGCTGCTGCGGGACGCCGTGCAGCCGTCCCGCCTCGTTGTCCGCGCGGGTGAAGCGGAAGCCGAGCTGCATGAACGCGTTGAGGACGCGCTCCTGCGACTGGAGCGGGTGCACGGCCACCGGGTCGAGGTCGCCGGGGTCGATGGCGCCGCGGACGGCCAGCTCGGTGCGCAGGCCGAGGGTCATGCCGTGCAGCTGCTGGCCGCCGACGACGTTGATCGGCGACTCGAGCGGCACCTGGTACTGGAACGGGATGGCCAGGTGCTGGCCGGGCGCGACGGTGATGTGCTGGGCGACGTAGACCTTGCCGTAGTCGACGTTGCGGATGGTCTCGCTGTCACTGCCCTCGAACTCGACTCTGGTGACCAGCGAGAGCGCGACGTGGTCGATGTCGGCAGGGTGGTCACCCCCGGCGATGCGCACCTCCCCCGTCAGCAGCTCGCCGGGACGCGTGTTCGGGTTGGTGAGCACGGTGTCGACCGTGGGCCCGCCTACTCCGAACGCGCGCAACATCCTCTTGAACACCACGGGGACCTCCTGGGGCGGAATGGGGGTTCACGATTGGGTGAAGTGTCCCATTGACGCCCGGCAGGGGCCTTTGGTTCCACCTAGACGCGGAACGGCGACCACTGCCACGATGGTGGACCGATCACATACTAAGCGGTCGCTCAGGAGGTCTCCGTGCCCGCACTGCTCGTGGCCAACCGGGGGGAGATCGCGGTCCGCGTCCTGCGCACCGCCGCCGACCTGGGACTTCGCACCGTCGCGGTGCACTCGGCCGACGAGGCGGACGCGCTGCACGTCCGGCTGGCCGACACGGCCGTCCGGCTCGACGGCGAGGGTCCGGCCCCCTATCTCGACATCGACCAGCTCGTCCGCGCGGCTCTCGACCACGGCTGCGACACCGTGCACCCCGGTTACGGGTTCCTCTCCGAGAACGCGGCCTTCGCGCGGGCGTGCGCCGCCGCCGGGCTGGTGTTCGTCGGGCCGAGCCCGGACGTGCTGGAGCTGCTGGGCGACAAGGGCCGCGCGCGGGACCTGGCCGTCGGGCTGGGCATCCCGGTGGTCGAGGGGACGAACGACCTCGCGGCGGCACGCGAGTTCTTCGCCGCCCACGGCCCGGTCATGGTCAAGGCCGTCGCCGGGGGCGGCGGCAAGGGGATGCGGGAGGTCCACCGGGCCGAGGACCTGGCCGCCGCCCTGGACCGGTGCCGCGCCGAGGCCGAGGCCGCGTTCGGCAGCGGCGACGTCTTCCTGGAACGGCTGCTCACGCCCGCGCGGCACGTCGAGGTGCAGATCGTCGGCACGACGGTGCTCGGCGACCGGGATTGCAGCCTCCAGAGCGGCCACCAGAAGGTCGTGGAGATCGCGCCCGCGCCCCGGCTCGCGCCCGACCTGCGCAAGGCGCTGCACGACGCGGCGGCCCGGATCGCGGAGGCCGTGGCGTACCGGGGTGTCGGGACGGTCGAGTTCCTGGTGACGCCCGACGGCGGGTTCGTGTTCCTGGAGGCCAACCCGCGGCTCCAGGTCGAACACACGGTGACCGAGGAGGTCACCGGCATCGACCTCGTGCGCGTGCAGCTCCAGGTCGCGGCGGGTGAGGAGCCCGATATGTCCCACCGGGAACGCGGCTGCGCGGTGCAGGCGCGGATCACCCTCGGGGCGGCGGGGACGGTGACCGCGTTCCAGCCCGCGACCGGGCCGGGCGTGCGGGTCGACACGCACGCGTTCGGCGGGTACCGGGCGAGCGACCGGTTCGACGCGCTGCTGGCGAAGCTCGTCGTGCACGCGGACGACCTGGACACCGCGCTGCGCAAGACCCGTCGCGCGCTGGTGGAGTTCCGGGTGGACGGTGTGCCGACGAACCTGCCGTTCCTGCGCACCCTGCTGGACCTCGACCTCACCGACGCGCACACCGGGTTCCTCGACGGGCTGACGGCCACGGCCCAGGACGGCCCGCGCTCCCCCGTCGCCGGGACGGTCGTGGCGGTCGAGCCCGGCGCGGTCGTGGTCGAGGCGATGAAGATGCAGCACGTCGTGCCCACCGGGTCCGGGCGGGTGCTGGTGCGGGTCGGCGACGCGGTGGCCGAGGGCGCTCCGCTCGCCGAGTCCGGCACGGTCGCCGACGCCGTTCCCGACGAGCCGGTCGACCTCGACGCCGTGCGCCCCGATCTCGCGGAAGTGCTGGCGCGCCACGACTTCCACCGCCCGGACGCGGAGGCGAAGCGGCACGCGACCGGCCACCGGACGGCCCGCGAGAACGTCGCCGACCTGTGCGACGCGGACAGCTTCGTGGAGTACGGCGGGCTGGCGCTGGCGGCCCAGCGGCAGCGGAGGTCGTTGGCGGAACTGGTCGACCGCACGCCCGCCGACGGCCTGGTGGCCGGGATCGGCGCGGTCGACGGCCGACAGACGGTCGTGATGTCCTACGACTACACGGTTCTGGCGGGCACTCAGGGCGTGCGCAACCACGCGAAGCTCGACCGGATGCTCGCGCTGGCCGAGCAGCGGCGGCTGCCCGTGGTGCTGTTCGCCGAGGGCGGCGGCGGGCGGCCGGGCGACACCGACCACGGCATGGTCAGCGGACTGGACACCGGGTCGTTCCACGCCATGGCGAAGCTCAGCGGCTCGGTGCCGCTGGTCGGGATCGTGTCCGGGCGGTGCTTCGCGGGCAACGCGGTGCTGCTCGGCACGTGCGACGTGATCATCGCGACGGCGGACGCGACCATCGGCATGGGCGGACCGGCGATGGTGGAGGGCGGCGGGCTCGGCGTGTTCCGGCCGGAGGACATCGGCCCGATGGACGTCCAGGTGCCCAACGGGGTCGTGGACGTCGCCGTGGCCGACGAGGCGGAAGCCGTCGCCGTGGCGAAGAAGTACCTGTCGTACTTCGCCGGGCCGGAGGCCGAGTGGACGTGCCCGGACCAGCGGGCGCTGCGGCACGCCGTGCCGGAGAACCGGTTGCGCGCCTACGACGTCCGTTCGGTCGTCGACACCCTGGCGGACACCGACTCCGTGCTGGAACTTCGCCGGGCGTTCGGCCGCGGGATCGTCACCGCGCTGATCCGCGTGGAGGGCAGGCCGATCGGGCTGATCGCCAACGACCCGGCGCACCTCGGCGGCGCGATCGACGCGGACGCCGCGGACAAGGCCGCCCGGTTCCTCCAGCTGTGCGACGCGTTCGCCCTGCCGGTGCTGTCCCTGTGCGACACGCCGGGGTTCATGGTCGGGCCCGACGCCGAGCGCACGGCCACCGTGCGGCACCTGAGCCGGATGGTGGTCGTCGCCGCGAACCTGTCCGTGCCGTTCGGGCTCGTGGTGCTGCGCAAGGCCTACGGGCTCGGCGCGCAGGCGATGGCGGGCGGCAGCCTGGCCGTGCCGCGGTTCGCGATCTCCTGGCCCAGCGGCGAGTTCGGCCCGATGGGCCTGGAGGGCGCGGTGCGCCTGGGGTTCCGCCGCGAACTCGACGCCATCGCCGACCCCGTCGAGCGGCAGGCCGCGTTCGACCGGATGGTCGCCGCCTCCTACGAGCACGGCAAGGCCCTGAACCTCGCCGCCGCGTTCGAGATCGACGACGTGGTCGACCCCGCCGACACCCGGCGCTGGATCGCCGCGTCCCTCACCCCCGACCCCGGCGCCCCGCCCGCCGGTCAGCGAAGGCCGTTCATCGACACCTGGTGAAGGAGACAACCGCGTGGACACCCTGCAAGTCCCCAGCCGGTCCGAACAGAGGTCCCTGCGCAAGCTCATGGCCGCGGGCCTCGTGGGCAGCAGCATCGAGTGGTACGACTTCTTCGTCTTCGCGACCGCCGCGGCGCTCGTGTTCCCGAAGGTGTTCTTCCCGAACGCCTCGCCGCTGATCGCGTTACTTCTGTCCTTCAGCACGTTCTGGGCCGGTTTCGTGGCCCGGCCCATCGGCGGGCTGGTGTTCGGGCACGTCGGCGACCGGTTCGGCCGCAAGCCCGCGGTGGTGGCGTGCCTGCTGCTGATGGCGGCGGCCACGTTCCTGATCGGCGTCCTGCCCACGACGGCGGCCGTCGGCGTGGCCGCGCCGGTGCTGCTGGTCGTGCTGCGCTTCCTCCAGGGCATCGCCGTCGGCGGGCAGTGGGGCGGCGTCGTGCTCCTGCTGACCGAGTCGGCGCGGGCGGGCAAGCGCGGCTTCGCGGGCACGTTCGGGCAGATCGGCGTGCCGATCGGGATCATCCTCGGCAACGTCGTGTTCCTGGTCGTCGGCGGCACGCTGTCGGCGGCGGACTTCCTGTCGTGGGGCTGGCGGGTGCCGTTCCTGGCGAGCGCGCTGCTGTTCCCGGTCGTGCTCTACGTCCAGCTGAAGGTCGAGGACAGCCCGGTGTTCCGGGAGCTGGCCGCGCGGCGGGCCTCGGACCCGGACGCGGTCGCCAAGGCCCCGCTGCGGCAGGTGCTGCGCACGCACCGGCGGGCGATCCTGCTCGGCGCGGGCCTGATGTTCGCCAGCAACGCCACCTACTACGTCAGCATCGCGGGCCTGCTCGACTACGCCACCCGGACGCTCGGGATCAACCGCAACGACGTGCTGATCGTCAGCATGCTCGCGGGTCTGATCAGCATCCCGGTCATCATCGGCGCGGGCGCGCTGTCGGACCGGGTGGGCAGGCGGCCGATGATCCTCGCGGGCGCGACCGTGATGCTGCTGTGGGCGTTCCCGTACTTCTGGCTGGTCGACACCGGCTCGCTGTGGCTGATCCTGCTGGCGATCACCGTCAACAGCTGCGCGTCCGGTCTGGTGTACGGCCCGATCGCCGCGTTCCTCGCCGAGCTGTTCACCCCCGAGGTGCGCTATTCGGGTGCTTCGCTGGCGTACCAGCTGGCGTCGATCCTGGTCAGCGGAGGCACCCCGTTCGTCATGGCGGCGCTGCTCGCGAGCACCGGCACGTCGGCGTCGGTGTCGGCGTACCTGGTGGTCATGAGCCTGATCACGCTCGGGGCGGCGTACCGTTTGAAGGACGTCGGCACCGCCTGAGCAAGGGCTGGTGGTGGCGTCCTCGCGCTCCGGCGCCACCACCACACCGGGAACGCAACTCGCGTGCCGTACGTTTCGGCACCGTGACCACACTCATGGCACGGCTGAAGCAGCGGATGCGTCGGTTCGCACAACGCCCCGGCTCGGCCGACCTCACGCCCTACCGGACCCTGCTGACCGCCGTGAACACCCACGAGGAGCGCGTCGGCGCGCTCACCGACGAGGAGCTCACCGAGGCGGCGACGGAGCTGCGCGGCAAAGCGCCCTTCGGCAAGGACGAGCTGGTCGAGGTGTGCGCGCTGGCGAGAGAGGCCGCCGACCGCGCGCTCGGCCTGCGCCCCTTCGACGTGCAGATCCTCGGCGCCCTCGGGCTCCTGGAGGGTCACGTCGTCGAGATGGCCACGGGTGAGGGCAAGACGTTGTCCGGCGCCATCGCGGCGGCCGGGTTCGCGCTGAGCGGCGGCCAGGTCCACGTGGCCTCGGTCAACGACTACCTCGCCCAGCGCGACGCCGAGTGGATGGGTCCGCTGTACAAGATGCTCGGCGTGTCCGTCGGGTGGTTGAGCCAGAGCTCCAAGCCGGACGAGCGCAGGGCCGCCTACGAGGCCGAGGTGACGTACGCGGCGGTCAGCGAGATCGGCTTCGACGTCCTGCGCGACCGCCTGGCCGTCGACGAGGCCGACCGGATCGTCCCGGAGCCCCGCGTGGTGCTGGTCGACGAGGCCGACTCGGTGCTCGTGGACGAGGCCCGCGTGCCGCTCGTGCTGGCGGGCTCCACCGCCAACGAGGCCGCCGACCCGGTGATCGCCGACCTGGTCCGGCGGCTGCGCAAGGACCTGCACTTCGAGGTCGACGACGAGGAGCGCAACGTCTACCTGACGGGCGCGGGCTCGGAGGCCGTCGAACGCGCGTTGGGCGGCATCGACCTGTACTCCGACGAGCACGTGCAGACGACGCTGTCGAAGGTCAACGTGGCGCTGCACGCGCACGTCCTGCTGCACCGCGACATCGACTACATCGTGCGCGACGGCAAGGTCCACCTGATCAACGACACCCGCGGCCGGATCGCCCGGTTGCAGCGCTGGCCCGACGGCTTGCAGGCCGCCGTGGAGGCGAAGGAGTCCGTCGCGGCGACCGACTCCGGCGAGGTGCTGGACTCGATCACCGTCCAGGCGCTGCTGAACCGCTACCCGACGGTGTGCGGCATGACCGGCACGGCCGTGGCCGTCGCCGAGCAGCTCCGGACGTTCTACAACCTGGAAGTCCTGGTCATCCCGTCCAACCAGGAGTGCGTGCGGGACGACGAGAAGCCCCGGCTGTACACGACGCTGGAGCTGAAGGAGGCCGCGCTCGTCAAGGAGATCGCGGCCGTCCACGAGACCGGCCGCCCGATCCTGGTGGGCACGCTGGACGTGGCCGAGTCCGAGCGGCTGTCGACGAAGCTGCGCGCGGCGGGCCTGGAGCCGGTCGTGCTGAACGCGAAGAACGACGCCGAAGAGGCGACGATCATCGCCGACGCGGGGTCGTTCGAGCGGATCACCGTGTCGACGCAGATGGCCGGGCGGGGCACGGACATCCGCCTGGGCGGCCACGACGGCGAGGACCACGACCGGATCGTGGAACTCGGCGGGCTCTACGTCGTGGGCTCCGGACGCCACACGTCGAGCCGCTTGGACGACCAGCTGCGCGGGCGTGCGGGGCGTCAGGGCGACCCCGGCGGCTCGGTGTTCTTCAGCTCGCTGCAGGACGAGGTCGTGACGCAGTTCGCGCCGGACCACGACGAGCCCGCCGAGGTGGACGACGACGGCCGGATCACCGACGCCGGGACGCTGCACACGGTCGAACACGCGCAGCGGGTCGCCGAGGGCGTGCACCTGGAGATCCACCGGAACACGTGGCGGTACAACAAGCTCGTCGAACACCAGCGGGAACTCCTGGTCGCCCACCGGGACCGCGTGCTGACGACCGACGCGGCGTGGGAGGAACTGGCGAAGCGCGCCCCGGAGAGGGCGGCGGAGCTGAAGGAGGACGTCCCCGAGGAAGTCCTGGTCTCGGCGGCGCGGTCGATCACGCTGTACCACCTGGACCAGCGGTGGAGCGAACACCTGACGTTCCTGACAGACCTGCGCGAAGGCATCCACCTGCGGGCGCTGGCCCGGCAGAACCCGCTGGACGAGTTCCACCGGGAGGCGATCCCGACGTTCAACCGGATCGTGCCGGACTCGTGGGAAGCGGCCGAGGAGACGTTCGCCGAGGCGAAGATCGGGCCGGAGGGGGCGGAGTTGGCTGCGGCGGGCGTGAAGCGGCCCAACACGACGTGGACGTACCTGGTCCACGACAACCCGTTCTCGTCCGGGCTGGAGGAGACGTTCAAGGGTCTGGTGAAGATGGTGAAACGGCGGTAGCCGGCGCCGCTCGGGCAGCGCCTGTCGTCCTTCGGGGTGGCGGGCGCTGCTTTTTGTCTTTGTCTTTTCAAATTGTCTTTGTCTTTGCGGGTGGATCGTCTTCGGCTTGGCTTCTTCCCCTTCGGCTGCGGCTTCCAGCGTGATTCTCGGTGGCTGCGGCTTCCAGCTCAGTCGGCAGGCGACGCTCGTTCCAGCGTGCTGTGGCCGATTTGACATGGGGACCCCTCATTTCGGCCTTTGTCGGGCTCAAAAGGCGGTCCCAAGAGAGTCCCGCCCGACCA